>Ga0153999_1000010_pt1 | contig 290430 bp, 270 predicted proteins | sample TSNC083MetaG_FD_104675 | JGI IMG/M metagenome (GOLD analysis project Ga0153999, IMG submission 104675) | Attine ant fungus gardens microbial communities from North Carolina, USA - TSNC083 MetaG | ecosystem: Host-associated > Fungi > Mycelium > Unclassified | place: USA: North Carolina, Lumber...
TATTAATTATAAAAAATTTAATTGTCAACAATTAATTTCAAAAACGGATTTTGAAAATCTTTATAGTCATATAAATGATTATTCAGGAGAAGTCCTGTCTTTTGGAGACAACATGTTGATGTCTGATCCGTTAGCTCAAACATTGAAAGAAATCAAGAAAAACATCGAAACTAACGGAGAAGTTAACCTTTTAACTATTTCAAGTATTTTTAGAAATAAAAGTAGAGGGCTAATTCCTTTATTTAAGGATAGAAATATTTTTCCAGTAGTCCAATTGGACCAGGGAATTAATGACTATGATTTTGAAAATAATTTAACAAGTTTAAAAAAACTATACTATAATTTTTATGAATCTATAGGGATTAAAATATTATTCCTAGAAGCGAAAGAAGTCCCAGAATATGCTGAATATGAGCTATATTTTCTATCTTCTCTTGATAATAATTTTACAAAATTAGGAATGATATACAAACTATCAAAGAAATTTAATTTAAACTATGGAATTACATCTCAAGTTTCGTTAGTAAATTCAGGGTTTTCTGGGAAAACTCTGTTTATGTCTATAAAAAATTTCTCGGAAGCTTATAATAAAAACTGTCTCCCTCCATATTTAATTGCATCAAAAATTTTGTTAGTTTTTGATGATTTGAGCCGTAAGGATGAAATTGAGGACGAATTGGATAAGACTGGAATCACTTATGTTTCTCAACTTCATAATAAAAAAAGTTTTCAGAGTTGGAAGGATTCTGAAATGTTTTACTTCATATTAGTACATAAGTTTTTTACCCTTCATGAGCGTAATGGACAAGTTTATGAATTTGATAATTTATATGAACTTTTAAAATATCTTGAAAATAATTTAAGGGATAGCCTTAATCAAAGCTTCATGCATTCAAGTGAGAAATTACAATGTAATTTGGAAGGAAAAACAAAAAATGTATGTCTTAATTGTTGGAGGGGAGATTACTATGGTCTAATTTTGTTAGAGGCCCCTAAACAATGTGAAAGATGTGGTAGAGATATTGATAGAGCTATTTTCACAGAAAATTCGAATAAAAGATTTTATTGATCTAATTTTTAGGATGTGAAAGAATGATTCAGAAATTTTATTTACGAGGTTATTAATTATGAAAAAAATAATGATTCTAATAAACGATATAGATCCTAATATTTATGTTGATAATATTGATACTTCAATTTATGATACTACTGTCGTTTACCAAAAACCAGTTTCCAAGGCGATGGAAAATAAATTTAAAATATGTATAGAGAAGTATAATGTTTATACATGGATAATGGTTGAAAGAAAAGAAAACTTAATACCAAAAGCAAAGGAATTGGCAATTAAAGAAAAATTTTCCACTATTATTTCTTTTGCAGAGGACATGATAATTCCAACGGAGTACTTAAAAAAAGAGGTAGGAATAAAAAACCGATATGAGGAAATTAAAAATATAACGAATAAATTTTATCAAAGAGAAATGGTTTCAAAGTTCTATCCAGAATTATCGACGGTTGCTCACAAAATTAGGGATAAAAAAGATGCAGAAGTTATAGCTAAAAATTTTGAGTTTCCCGGTATGTTAAAACCTGTTTCTATGGCTGGAAGTCGTCTGGCGTACAAAGTTGAATCTAGAAAACACTTTTTAGAAGTTATAGAAGAGCTTGCTAAAGAGGAATTTTTCCACACAGATTTTATTTTAGAAGAATTTCTCCTTGGTTCAGAATGGTATGGTAAAGAGAACGTTTTTTTCGATGATTATGTAAGCGTAGAATCAATTGTTTCCAACGGGAAAATTACTCATTTAGCAGTTTCAAGTAAGCCTATAATTGCTAAACCATTTAGAGAAACGGGATTGGTTGTTCCTAGCACGCTATCTCAGAGCAAACAAAATCAATTATATGAAGCCGCTAGTAAAGTTATTAGAGCTCTCAATTATAAGAACGGTCCTACTCATATTGAGTTAAAATTAACACCATCAGGTCCAAAACTCATTGAATTCAATCCTAGAGCAGGAGGGCCAGTTCCATTTTTATTTCAAACAAGTAGTGAATATCCTATAATTAATCAAATTATTCAGTCTTATCTTGGAGAAGAAGTCGGTAAGTTTTCTTGCTTTAATAACTCGTCAGCGTTTTTCTCTTTTCAAGTAGGAGAGGGAGAGAAGGTTATTTTAGACGAGATAAATGATAAAGTTACTTTTGAAGATAAAAATATCAAAGAATTTTTTATTTTTAAACACAAGGGAGAAATTATTGATCCTGCTATAGGAACCTCTGCTATGATAGGGTTTGCTTATGTTGTAGGAGAAACACCTGCAAAATGTATGGAAATAAGAGATAAAATTTGGGATAAAATAAATGTAAAATATTCAGAAAGTAAAGGATTTAAAAATGAATATAAGGGCGATAGTTAGGCAGTATTATTTTTTAGTTGTTTTATTTGCGGTTGTGGACTTTTTATTTGGTTCTGGATATGTGGCTTTTATGAGTCATTGGGGACTATCAGATTCATTGATAGGATTAATCCTTTCAATTTGGTCGGGTGTTACTTTGCTTTTTGGAATCCCATTTGGTGTTGTTGCAGATAGCCTAGGCCGAAAAAGAGTAATGGGAATTGGATTTCTTATTTGGGGAATTGGATTATTACTTTTTTCTCTATCAAGAGACCCTCTAGCATTTGGAATTGCGATATTTTTAATTGCGTTGGGTCTTGCGATAATAGGACAATTACCATTGTCATGGTTTGTTTCGACCTCAAATAAGTTTGAAGGAAGTGAAGTTCAAGATAATGCAATTCCTTTTGCTGGGGCATTATCCAAAGGAGTATCATTTTGTGCTGGAATATTATTTACTTTGCTAGTTGTAAATTCTAGTGGCAATATACCTTATTATGTTGCAGCAGTTCTTGCAATATTTACTGGAGTAGTAGTTTTAACAATATTTCAAGCAGATTCAAAGAAAGAAAAAAATACTAGAACCTTACTGGCTAATATTAAAGAAACTCTCCCCTTTTTGAGAAAGAATACGGTATTATTACTTTTTTTCATAAAGTATTTTTTAAGTGGAATTGCAGGGCAACTCTTTGTATTCTGCTGGCAATTACATATGGTAAACGAATTAAAGGTTGCTGAGGATAAATTGGGAGTTATTTTTTCGTTTTTTCATACTAACACTTGCATTAGGTTATTATTTTACCTCTAAGATTGGAAAAAAATTTAATAAAATCAATGTTTCCTTATTTGGTAATATAGTAATACTAATCTCATTCTTAATGATGTCAGTAGGAAATAGCTTTGTTAGTTTTTTAATAGCATCTTTACTTTTTGAGTTTGGCTTAGGTGTTGAACAGGGAGCGAATTTAATTTGGATACAGCCAGAAATTAGAGAAGATATAAGAGCAACAATTTTGTCATTGCTTCCTGTGATTTTAGGGTTGGCTAGTCTTTTGGCAAGTGGCGTTATTTCACTTTTTTTGTCACAAATTGGCTTTAAATTGTTATGGACACTGTCAGCAATTTTAACTGCTTTAGCAATATTATTGCTAGGAATAATTAAAAAAATCATATAACAGTATCTCAAATCACACTTCTTATCATAAATCATTATCCGTAATTTACTTCGTTACCTTCAGCGTAAGCAGCTTGGCGAATTGGTAAGTGAAATTATCAGGAAATAGATGAACAGATTATCGTGATACGAGGAGAATGGGAGGATACACAGAGAGTGATTGTTATCATTAGAACAACCCTAGTACTAAAAAATAGCCCTTTTCTTTGTTATTTTTCAATTGCGAATAAACCTTTTGTGATTAATAAAGATGCTTGACGCAACCTTTCAACTAGTATGAAAAAGAAGTTAATCTTAGATCTTAATGTAAAAAATCTTATACCACCAGTTTCTTCTCAACCTCTTCTTATTAGACAGCTGGAGAAAAATTATGATGTGAAATCAACAAGTTAAAGGTAAGGGGGATTCTGGCTGGGTAAGGTTTGTTTGGCTGGAGTGTGACAATGCGAGAAAATTGATTGTTTCTCGCTCTCGAGGTGTTTTTTTGCCTAGAAGAGCGTATTGATTTACAATTAAGCATTAAATTTTATATAATCAAAGTGTAGATTGTTAGTATAAACGCTCCATCCGTCATTGGGGCGTTTTTTTGTTTAGAAATCGCTTGACAATAAAATAGAAGATATTTTATAATCAAGGTGTCGCTTGCATGGATAGCGGCAATGATTTTCTTTAGGTTCGTACCAGTGATGTTTTACTCTGGTATAGCCCTCTCTAAACAAACGCAAGGGAACTTGTATGGAAGTTCCCTTGTTTTTTGATGTTAAAGATAAAATTTGACAAAAAATAATTGCTTATTTTATAATTAGTATGTAGCCATATTTGGTAAATCCTGTGAGACAATTTTCCTTGGGTATGGCTACAAACACTTAAACTCCTTTATTAGAGTAGAAAACTCTCTTTATCGGAGAGTTTTCTTCATGTAATTTGACAAAGAATAGACTCATGTTTTATAATGAAAATATCAGTGTTTTGCTGTGAATGATTTTTTCATAAAACTCTAAGGAAGCCTCTTTATCAAGGGGCTATTTTTATTTTGTGACCTTATTATTGAGGCTCGCAAGATATATGTTATAATAGGACTCTTAAACATGGGTGTCAGTGATTTGGTGGCATTTTTTATTTTTTGTGGAATATTGTATAATGATGTTAGTGGGCGAGAATAAGATATTATTTTTTGATAACATTGATAATCTGCAGTGCCGTCCACACTTACAACATAGTGCTACAGATTATCATAATCGGTTCTTTAGTTCAGAAGGATAGAACATTTGCCTCCTAAGCGAAAACCGCTGGTTCGAGTCCAGCAAGAACCATAAAAATACTCATATAAACTTCTTTTAAGAAGTTTTTTTCTTTACTCTTTTGTGCCCCTTAAAAAACATAAACAGGAGCTATTCAAAATGGCTTGTAGAGTAGAGGCTTTTTTTGTTATAATAAATCGTGTAGAGTTTATGGACGGTAGCCTGATTGGGGGTGGTGCTTATGATTATTTCGTGAGCATACCTCACAAAACATGAAAGGCGAATATTTTTTGACTGTATTTCAGGCATTAAGTCTCATGATAGCATTTGCTACATTGATGATTCTTGTCATAAATACAAGTAACAAAAAATGACCGTTCAGCTTAGTAGGCATTGACGGTCATTTGACTTAAAAACTGCTACCGTTCTTAAAACGGCTACATTAGGACTTGTTGATGCAAGTCCTTTTTATGATTTAATTATATCATAAATCGAGATTTAGTAAAGTCAAATTTACTCAACCCTTTATGTGAAAAATCAAGTTTAGAAACTAAAAAATTAAAAGTACGGTATTTAGTAATGGCTCAAAAAAAAAGAAAAGACAACATTTCGTTCCTCAACATCTCCAAAGGAATTTCGCATTAGAAAAAAAAGAAAATAGAGTTAGAATCTATATAAGAAAAGAAAAAAATTTGCTGATGTGTCAATTAAAGACAATCTTCAATCATCTTATTTTTATGGAAAATCAGAAAAAACTGAGACAATATTTAGTGATGAAATAGAAGGCCCTATAAGCTCGGTCATTGAAGAGATGATTAAAAATCCTAAAAAATTTATGCGAAAACATAAACTTCTTGACGAAGATACATTAAGGTATTTTTATACTTTAAAAAATCGCTCAGTAGGCACCGCAAAAATTTTAGAGGGCATTACAAACCAGATAATGAAAAAATGGGAAAATTCTACGAACTTCGATGAATCGCAAAAGGCTCTACGCAAGGAATTTCAAGAAAAAATGATAGATACAAATGAGTTGAGAGGTATAGGGGCATTAGTTGAACCAATCAATGAGTCTCGAGATGAAATATATAACGGAAAATATATGTTGGTAGAATCTGAAAAAAGACTTTACTTATTAGATGAGGCGAATACTTCAATTTTCCCTCTATCGCCCAATGTATTGCTTGTTATAGGTGATATGGTCGAAGCAGTAAAAAAGTCTTTTAATATACATTCAAAATCATATACTATTGATAAAATTAATAGTTGGGCGATTAATAAAGCTACAAACGTTGTTATTATTGGTCCCTATACTACATTGAAAGATATCGAAAGACTGGATAAACACTCTTCATCACAGAGGTTTTAGTATAATAGTTTAGAAAAGGAGGACTTATGAAAAAATTTAATCATAGAGATTTTGATATTGAAACAGAACTCATTACAACAAGAGATGGGTCTATTAGAGGTAATTTGGTTAATTGGGATACAGTCAGAAGATTTCAAGAAGAGGATATTTTGGAAAGTCTTGATATTTATTTACCATGGGGTGAAGAACTTGATCTTTGGGGTTATATGGAATTCATAGATCAACAAATTTTCCGAGAATATCCAGAACTCCTTACTGAGTATAAATATGATGGAGATTTCTCTTTTGAAAACATGAGATTTTCACAAGTAGCCAAAAGTATTTACGACATTTCAATAGAGTTTCCAGCCAGAGAAGATTATGGGATAGATAACATAATTGACGCAATTTTTGAAATTTGTGAAGTTCCTAAAGGCACAATGGAAGAGGAAGATTTACCTAGTGACTTACAATTTTGGCCTTCATTTATAAGTGATGAAGATAACGACTTTTATATTTCCATTACAGAGCACGAATTAAAAGTAAATGACTTTCAAGCAAAAATAAAAAAATTGAAGGATGAAATTATACAAGAAAGAGATGAATTAAAGAAGAAATCAATGCTGCTAACATGTCTGATACTTGTAGAAAGTTTGGTGACTTCCGTTATTTTGGATAAAATGCCAAATATTGATTCCACAAATATCAAAGATATTTACCATAGTACATGGTAAGGATTATAATATTATATCAGTTATAGATAAGATAACTAATTTCTCAAATGAATTATCGAAAATCATTGACAAAACAGCAGATTGTAGCGATGAAAATAACATGATATAAATAATCAATAAATTAATTAAAGATTAGGTCAAGTATAGATAAACTATTCAGTTAAGTACGAATCAAATTCGTACTTTTTCTATCTCTAAACACATGCATTTATCAGTTTTTTTGATAATGTGTATTGCAATTAATACAATTATAGAGTATAATATCACATAAACTGATATGTTGTTTAAAAGTCATAGATAGGAGTATTTTGCATGAATCAAACACTCTGGAGCAATTATTTTGATTACGAACGTGAACCTAGACGTGCGATTTTCTTCGAAGATGTGAAGTCCAACTATGCCTCAATTGAGTGTATTGAACGTGGATTAAACCCTATGACCACCTCATTATGTGTCATGAGTCGAGCTGATAACTCAAATGGGTTGATACTAGCAGCTAGTCCAACATTTAAAAAAGCCTTTGGAATGTCAAATGTCAGTCACTCTAAGGAGTTACCTTTTATACCTGATACCAGAAAGTTTAATTATCGGTTATGGTATCAAAAACATACTGACATCTTTGGACAAACAGTTGAACCTGACTCAAAATATATTGCTGAAGTGGAGCGTTGGGCTGCTCAAACTTACATTGTACCACCTCAAATGTTGCTTTATATCAAAAAAATCTTGAAGTTATTAATATTTTGAGGGAAATTACCTCAATTGATGAAATTCATGCCTATTCTATTGATGAATCATGCCTTGATGTCACAGAATCCTTAGATTTTTTCTTTCCAGAAATTACTGACAAGTATGAACAGATGGATAAATTGGCTCAATTGCTGCAGCGTAAAATTTATCATCAAACTGGCTTATACGTGACCATTGGGATGGGAGATAATCCATTACTGGCTAAACTCGCAATGGACAACTACGCTAAGCACAATTCAAATATGAGAGCTATAATTCGTTATGAAGATGTTCCTACTAAGATATGGTCAATAGCTGATATGACTGACTTCTGGGGAATTAATGTAAGGACTGAAGCATGTTTAAATAAGCTAGGCATTCACTCTATCAAAGAGTTAGCTCATGCTGACCCTGATATGTTAAAACGTGAAATGGGTGTGATTGGCTTACAACAATTTTTCCATGCGAATGGTATCGACGAAACACGACTGACAGATCACTATAAAAGGAAATCTGTAAGTTACTCAAACTCTCAAACCTTACCTAGAGACTATACACGAAAAGGCGAGATAAGACTGATTGTAACTGAAATGGCTGAACAAATTGCTGTACGTTTGCGAAAATCAAAGAAAAAAGCTACAAATTTCTCACTCTTTGTTGGTTTTTCTAACATAGATTATAAAAAATCTATCTCTGTTTCTCGTAAAATTGAAGCTACAAGTTCAACTAAAGACCTGCAAGAGATTGCTACCAGACTCTTTAATGAGAAATACGATGAAGGAGCAGTTAGACGGATTGGTGTAAGTGCCAATAATCTAATAGATGAACCCTATCAACTCATTTCACTCTTTGATAGTGATGAGGAAAACGAAGAAACCATTAAATAGAAAAAGGACGAGGCTGTTCAAGAGGCTCTTGACTCAATCCGTCAAAAGTATCACTTTGTGTCTGTTCAAAAAGCAACGGTTTTAAAGAAAGGGTCACGTGCGGTTGCTCGAAGTAAAATGGTTGGTGGACACTCTGCAGGAGGATTGGAGGGCTTAAATTGAGTCGTGTTGACCGTTCATATAGTAAATATGAGTCTATTCGGACTTATGAAGACCGTGGAAAAATGAAGTGGAATCCATTTGCGACTGCAGAACTTGCGTCAGCACATCGAGATTATCGTTCTGATTTTAATTTTGAAGAACCTGGTTTTTCTTTAGAACAAGATGATAAGATGACGATGCTCTCTTTTGCTAAATCTCTGCAGTTAGAGATTATCATAGAATATCAATCTGAGAAGGCAAATAAAAAGGTAACTGGAATTGTTCTTGATTGGAAAGATAAAACAGGAATTATTTTCAAAAAACAAGATGGCCATTATCAAGAAATTGATTTGGAGTGCATCGTTAAATTAACTGATACGGAGTATTTTGACCCTTATCTTAAACAATAATGAAAGGAAAACTCATGGAACAGCCAGATTATACTCCGAGAAGAGTACATAAAATAATTGACCCAGAAGAAAAGAAATTGGCTATCCTTAAAGCCACACAATCAATTGAGAAAAGATTTGGCTCAAATACTATCTTAGATGATGAAGGAAAGGCAGCCCAACATGTTCAGGCGCTTCCTACTGGCATTCTGTCGTTAGATTGTGCGATTGGCATTGGTGGTTATCCAAAAGGACGCCTTATAGAGCTTTTTGGGGCTGAATCTTCAGGTAAAACAACTGTTGCACTTCAGGCCGTAGCTGAAACTCAGAAATCTGGTGGATATGTGGCTTACATTGATGCAGAAAATTCACTTGATATTGAATATGCTGAAAATCTTGGGGTAAAATCAGAAAGTTTGATATTCGCTCAACCCGATACAGGCGAAGAAGCCTTTTATATGATAAACGAGTTTGTCAAAACCGGGGCTTTTGACTTAATTGTTGTTGATTCGGTTGCTGCTCTGACACCTGCTTCAGAAATAGATGGGGTAAGTATTCCAGGTCAGCAAGCTAAAATGATGTCAGAACAGCTCTCTAAGCTCGTTTCAAAAGTAAACCAAACAAAGACGGTCATCATCTTCATCAATCAAGTGCGTTCAACCATGAGTGGACTATTCTTAAATAAAGAAACCACTCCAGGAGGGTCAGCACTAAAATTTTATTCTTCTGTACGAATTGAAGTTAAATCAGGAGAAAAAATCAAAGATGGAATTGATACTATCGGTAAAAAAACTACACTACACACCGTTAAAAACAAGGTATCAGCTCCATATAAAAAACCGTCTGTCATTAATGTCTTTGGGGATGGATTCTCTCAAGAAATAGACGTGGTTACGCTAGCGATTCAAATGGGAGTAGTTAAGAAGATGAATGAGTGGTACTCCTTTAACGGTCAAAAGCTAGGACGTGGTATCTTTAGCGTTAAAGAGTACTTGGCAAGTCATCAATCCGTCTTTGAAACACTTAAACATCTAACTAGAGAGTCACTTCAATTCTACTAAACAATTTATAGAGACAATTGTTAATATATTAGTTAATTCTCTGCAATCAGATGGCTTTTATTGGTCAGTGTTGAGGCTAGAACAAAATTCGATATACGGCGTACTATAAGAAAATCTCCAATTTTTAATAAATAAAAAAACCACATGGTTATAGAGCATATGGCTTTTGTAATTTTTTTTATCTTATCTAGTCGGAAAAATCCACATTCCTCGTTGCCCACGGTCAATGAATTCTTGAGAAAGTTTTGTATAAAAAGATACAACATCCTTTGATAAAGAAAGTTTCCTGGCAAGAGGAGCTAAGTCATTCTTTAATTCAGCGATAACTTTTGGTGTATATTTTTTTTGTTCCAATTTATTTTTTGCACTAGATAATATTTCGAATTCTTGAATAGAAATATTTGGATTATTTATCAAACTAGAAATTTCTTCTATGAGTTCTGATTCTTTTGATATTTTTACCATTCAACGCTCCTTTCTAATTATGGTTTCCAAGAACTTCCCCAACCACTCGCGATGACACCTAGCATGTAACTAATGGTGCCTTGTGTTTGAATAGTTCTATATTCACCCGTATATTTATTTCTGAAAATTGTGTAAGGACCAGAATTCATCCAAAAATACCATCCATTTACAGTACTTCCACCCTGAAACTCGACATTACTAAAGGTTGTAACAATCATAGATGGATTTGTGTCTGGAGTTTTAGTCGTTGCTGCAACAGAATCAGCAGAAGCAGGAGCTGAGTATCCTACTGCAATAATTGTTGAGGCGAGAGCAACGGTAATAAACTTAATTTTCATTTTTTTCATAAATACCTCCATTAAATTATAAATTTATTGTATAATATTCTGACTATTTTAAGGGTAACAAATGTTAACGATTTTTATAAAAAACGAACTCGACATGCAGCACATATTTTCTTAGGTTTCTAAAAAAGCTTTAATTTCAGAAAAAATAAAAAGAGAATTATATTTAACAAATAATATTGGGAAATAAAAGAAGTATCTGTGAATTTTCAAATCAGCCAAATACTTTTTATTGCTTGATTTAAAAAATGGGTCAACAGGGAATACTTTAAAAGTTCGTATTTATTTTATACTATAATTGGATTTATAGAAAGTCGGTGTTTTGCAAAGTTAAAAAACAATATTTCTGCTTTTTTTAGCAGGAATTCCTAGAAATACTTTGTTATCATGGATAATCTAAAGAAAACTAATTAAATAATTAATACTTCTTATCACTTTATTTAATATATATAACGATATGGTATAATAAAAAAATGAAAAAAATAGTATTTAGATGTATTTTAGGGTTAATTGGGCTACTAATTGCCACTGTTTTATTAATAATTTTTGCCTTTTACTTTTCTCCCAAACCTGGAGCAATGTTAATCAGACATATGTTCAATTCTGAAGTTAAAATAAGTGATCACAAATCTTTTGATAAAGCAAAATCTAATGTTGAAGTGACTCTGAATCATAATTATAATTCAAAGTTCAAAGATAATACCTACGATTTATATCTCCCCAAAAATAATATGGAACATGTTCCAGTATTAATTTGGGTCCACGGCGGAGGCTACGTTGGGGGAGATAAATCAGGAATAAAAGAATTTGCTACTAAGCTATGTTCTGATGCACAGATCGCAATCGTATCCATAAACTATGAAAGGGCACCTGAATCAAAATATCCGAACCAGTTAATTCAGGTGAGTGAATTGGTAAAATTCTTAAAAAAAGAGAGCCATCCTAAGTTAGAACTTGGAAATATTATGTTTGGTGGGGATAGTGCTGGTGCACAGATCGCGCTTCAATATGCTTTAACTCAGACGAACGAACAATATGGAGTAAGTTTGCATGTGCCACAATTGCTAGAACAAGGAACAATTAAAGCAACAGTTTCCTATTGTGGCCCTTTGAATTTAGAGCAAATAAAAGATACAAGATCATCATCTAACTTTATGAAATTTTTTGTACGAACTGTGGCTTGGGCTGAATTAGGGACTAAGAATTGGAAAACAAGTCCTCAGTTAAAACAAGCAAGTTTGGTTAAACATCTAACAGATGAATTCCCTCCTACCTATATTACCGATGGAAATACTTACTCTTTCGAAGAACAAGGAATAGCTTTCAGCGAGAAGTTAAAAGAGCTTTCTGTACCAGTAAAAAGCCTTTTCTATAATAAATCCACGAAGGAGATTACACACGAATATCAGTTTGACTATTCTACGTCAGAAGCAAAAGACTGCTATAGACAAACACTGTCTTTCATAGAACATTATAAAAAAAACTCATAGATTAACAGCTGTGAGCTTTTTTGTTTTAAATTTTAATTAATTATTATTCTAAAGCTATAGGTGTAAAATAATTAATACTTGACAATTATAGTGTATGATGTATAATAGTACACATAGCAAAGGAGAACTATGCATATAGATCCTAATAACAAAGATGCCATTTACGAACAAATTGTATTTAATATAAAAAAAGAGATTACCAAAGGGATTCTTGATGCAGGAGACAAAATCCTATCCGTTCGAGAGATGTCCAAGCAGTTGGGCGTTAACCCGAATACTGTTGCCAAAGCTTATAAGGAATTAGAGCATCAAAATGTAATCACAACTATTAAGGGAAGAGGTTCTTTTGTTAAAAATAATGATGGCCAGGGTGAAGAAATTGATATTCAGACACAAAAAAAATTAAGAAGTCAGCTGAAATCATGGTTAGTTGAAGCACAATATGCAAAAATTCCATTAAGTTTAATCTATGAGTGGATAAAGGAGGAGGAGTAAAATTGGAGATTCAAAATTTAAGTAAGAGGATTGATGGTAATGTTGTTTTGAAACATATTAATTTATCCATCCCTATGGGAAGTATTTTTGGAATTGTGGGAAGAAATGGATCTGGTAAAACCACTTTATTCCGTACGATAGCCAGTCATTATTTGATGGATGAAGGAATGATATCAATTGATGGTCGAGATATTAACAAAGAGGTTCATCTAAAAAATGACATTTTTTTCCTTGATCCTCAATATCAACCATTAAATAAAATGAGATTACGAACAATTGAGAGTTATTTTTCTCTATTGTATCCTCTTTTTGATAGCAAGAGATATTGGGAATTGATCGAAAAACATCAATTGCCTGATGATCAATTTCAAAAATATTCCAAAGGGATGCAATGCTTGCTCCTCGTTATTATTGTGCTTTGTTCAAACTGTTCCTATATTATCTTAGATGAACCCCTTGATGGGCTCGATGTTATCGTACGTAAACAGGTTGTTGATTTAATGATCGATGCAATCAGTGATCAAGACAGAAGTATTATTTTAGCTTCACATAATTTGAATGAGCTAGAAAAGCTAGCGGACCAAGTCGCTTTTATTAAAGAACACTCTATTGTTTCTATATTGAATCTTTCTACAGTAAAAATGTCAATCCGTAAACTTCAGATTGCTTTTAAAGACTATGATTTACCTCAGTTTATCAAACAAGAAGCAAAGCATATTACTCATGAAGGCCGAGTAAGCACGGTGATCTTTGAAAATTATAGTGATGAACTCATGAAACGAATAAACAATTGTGAACCACTACTGATTGAAGAACTTCCTTTAACTTTAGAAGACCTTTTTATAAGCAAGTTTTCAGGTCATGATATGACTGATGAAAGAGAGTGAGAAAAGAATGGATACCAAAAAATTGAACAAAATTACTTGGAAGAGAGCTAAACCAATCGTTTTAAGTTTAGGAATACTGTTAATATTAATCTCTGTTTTTATTGGATTTAACTCCACAAAAAATTGGCGTAGAGAGCAAAACTTTATCCATTCTCAAGAGGCTAGAGACCATTATAATTCATACCTTGCTGCACAAAAAACTGAAGAGGATGATGTAAATAAAAAATATAAAGAAACAAAAGATTACCAAGGAAGTGTCGATTATGCAGAGAATCAGGACGCAGGAATTTTTCTGAAATTTGATTCTAAAACTGGTAAGTTTCATATTCAATCACAGACTTTTAAAGAATTTTACGGTTATATAAGGGCCAAATTATTTTACACGCGAAGTGCGCTGGACTTAACTAATTTTAGCTATTTGTTTACATCCAGAAACGTGTTTCGTGGTTTTACTCTTATTAGCTTATTTTTCATTGTTGCTGGATTTTTAATATCCTTCTTAAATTACAAGACAAATTTTTTACAGATTTTATTTTCGTCTGGGTATAAAAGAAAAGAAATTTTAAAAAGCAGTATATTGACGTCGTTGATTCCTTTATTATTAATGGCAATTACTGCTGTTAGCATTAATTTATTCATTCTTTATAGTCGCATTCCTCACCAATATATTAATTATCCTCTAGATAAAATTATTTTCTACCAATTTTGCATCTTATTAGTTGCTATTTGTTACTATTTTTTAGGTTTTTTTTCTGGGACTATTTTGGGACAGGGGATTACAGGAGCCTTATCTTTGATCGGCTTTGTCTTTGGATTAGAGTTGATAAAGCAAAATATTTTAGATATCTTGAACAATGTCTTCAACAATATTTTAAATAATAAAAATGATGGAATTTATTATCAATCATTTTTTGTCCGATTTGATACCTATTCACATTGGCTTATATTAGATGGATTTGTTATACTAACTACTTTTCTCTTCTATTTTTCTGCTCAATATTTCTATCAAAGATTAAGTTTAGAGGAAAGAGGAAACTATCTATTATTTCCTAAGTTTCGCTTACCAATTTCTTTGGTTGCAGGGCTTTTCACAGCTTATAGTATTTGTGGAAACATTGGACTTGGGAGTAGCTCAATTAATTTACTCATAAGATATAATATACTTCCAGGTATTTTAGTGTTTGTAATCACATTTTGCTTCTTTATTGTACTAAATAATTATAAAAAGATTTATGAAAAAATTGGAATGATAATTTTAAAACCCAATAATCAACTTAGTAAAAAATAGCTTCTAATTTAATAATAAAAGCTCCTTTAGTATTGTAAAGGGGTTTTTTAAATATTTATAACGTTTAAAAGAAAGTTTTATGATTACTACGCTCCAGGTAAGAGACAAGGGATTGAGAAAATATGAGATAATAAACAACCCAATCACTTTATAATAATAATTGTAGGAAAAAAATAGTTAATATTTTATTATTCAATTGTTTATTAAAACAAGTTCTATTTATCAAAAATTTATATCGATTAGTAAATCCCTGGCGAGATAGTTGATTGACATATACTATCTTTTTTTATATAATTTCCGTATAGAAATTATATGCAAGGTGATGATTTGAATATGGAACATTTAAAAAATATTTTAAATAACTTACAATGTGAATTAGTAGCAGAAAGAAGTAGGGTTAATCCTCAGGGTATCAATTGGCTTCAATACGACATTTTAAATATTTTACGTAAAGAAACAAAGATGCTCCCGTCAGAAATCAGTATTCTACTTGGTATTAGTCGAACAAAATTATCAAAATCTTTAAAAGAATTAAAAATAATGGACTACGTACAACAACAGCCAAGTAAAGAAGATGGACGTGAATTGATTACTTTTTTAAGCAAAGAAGGAGAAGAGCTATTAACTGAAATTGATAATGGGCATTCACATCTTTTTCAAGTTGCAAACTCAATATTTGATGATAAAGAGCAGGAGGAATTTATAAAATTATCAGAGAAATATATAGAGGCATTAAAAAAGGAAAGGTTGAAAAATTATGAGTAATTTTATTTCGATAAAAGGGGCTAAAACAAATAATTTAAAGAACATTTCTATTAAATTTCCAAAGCATAAAATAACTGTAGTGACTGGAGTTTCAGGGTCAGGGAAATCCTCTTTAGTTTTTGATACTCTCGCTGCTGAATCTCAGCGTTTATTAAATGAAACATACTCTAGCTATATTCAGCAACTACTACCCCATTATCAACAACCAACTGTCGATTCAATAGAGAATCTTCCTGTTTCAATTGTAATTAGCCAAAAAAAAATAGGTGGGAACGCTCGATCAACGGTAGGGACTTTAACAGATATTTATTCTAGTTTAAGGCTCTTGTACTCAAGAATGGCTACACCATTTATTGGTTATTCAATGATTTATTCATTTAATAATCCTCAAGGGATGTGTGAAACTTGCAAAGGTTTAGGTGAAATTAAAAGAATTGACATAAACAAATTAATTGATTTTGATAAGTCTTTAAATGATGGTGCTATCGATTTTCCAACCTTTCAACCTGGTGGGTGGCGACTCACAAGATATACTGAATCAGGTAATTTTGATAATGATAAGAAATTAAAGAATTATACTCAAGTAGAATTGGATCTTCTCTTAAACGATACTGGGAGTTCTCCCGTAAAACCAACCAAAGATTGGCCAAAGACTTCCACTTATATTGGTATTATTCCAAGAATTACTAAAAGCTTCATTGAAAAAGATGACAAAAAATATAACACTCAATTATATCGTATATTAGAAATTAGAGAATGTCCAAATTGTGCAGGAACTAGAGTAAATGAATTCGTTCGTTCTTCTAAGATTCTTGGAAAATCTATAGCTGATTGTGTACTTATGCCAATTTCAGAACTGTATATGTTTATTAGAAAAATTGAATCTCCCAATCTCAAGATCATTTTAGATGATCTGTTAAAAAAATTAAAAAGCTTAGAAGAGGTTGGTTTGAGCTATTTATCTCTCAATCGTCCCACAACCTCTCTTTCTGGTGGTGAGTCTCAAAGAATCAAAATGACAAAACATTTGAATAGTGCCCTTACTGACTTACTCTATATTTTTGATGAACCGAGTGTTGGTCTACATCCGGAAGATATCCAAAAAGTTTCAAAAATTATTATGGGATTAAGAGACAAAGGGAATACAGTAGTTTTAGTTGATCATGATCCAGATATAATAAAAATTGCGGATCATATTATTGAAGTAGGACCTGGACCCGGATATAAAGGTGGAGAGATCACCTTTGAAGGAACTTATTCGGAGCTCTTAAAGACAAATACGGTTACTGGGAAAGCACTAACTTGCGAAACAAGCCTTAACACAGATAAAACTAATTTTCCTTCTTATTATGAATTAGAAAATGCAAGCTTGTATAATGTGAAAAATGCTTCAGTGAAAATACCTAAGAACTATTTAACTGTCGTCACGGGAGTAGCTGGTTCAGGCAAAAGTACATTAATCCGTTCACTTTTTAAAGGTAAGTATTCTGAAGCAAGTATATTAGATCAGAGCCAGATTAAAGGTAGTAACCGTTCAAGTGTTCTCACATACTTAAATGTATTTGATAAGGTTAGAAATATATATGCTCAACAATCAGGTGAAAGTATCTCTCTTTTCAGTTATAACGGCAAAGGAGCTTGTCCGACCTGTAAAGGAAAAGGATTCGTTAAAATGGATTTAGCCTACATGGGAGATATCGAACAGCTCTGTGAAAGGTGTCAGGGAAAAAGATATAACGATAAGGCTCTCTCAGTATATTGGCGTGGGTTAAATATTTATGATTTTTTACAACAATCAGTTGATGAAGTGATTCATTTAATTGATGAAAAGATTCTTATTGCAACTATGCAGGATCTTATTGATGTCAATCTGGGATATGTTAAATTGGGACAATCATTAGATACATTCTCTGGTGGAGAACTCCAACGCTTAAAAATAGCTAAAATTATTCATCAATCCCTCTCAGATATTATAATACTAGACGAACCCACAACAGGCTTACATGAAACAGATATAGAAAGTATACTTATCCTGTTTAAAAAAATTTTGAAAAAAAATAAAACACTCATTGTATTAGAACATAACCTTAAAGTTATTAGCAAGGCACAATGGATTATTGATATGGGACTTGATGGAGGAGACTCAGGTGGCAAAGTTTTGTTTGAAGGATACCCCATTGATTTGTTAAAATTGAAAAACTCTTACACAGCGAAACATTTAAAAAATTATTTAAATAGAAGCATTTAAAAACATCTTTATATGCAAACTTAATTATATGATAGTATATTATTTTGACATGTTTCCCGAGTAATAAGTTCAAAAGAAAACTGTTATTGAGTCGCGATGAAGATGTCCCTACTGGAATATGGTCAATCTCCGTGATGGATTCTCTCAAGAAATAGACGTGGTTACACTAGCGATTCAGATGGGAGTAGTTAAGAAGATGAATGAGTGGTACTCATTTAATGGCCAAAAGCTTGGTCGTGGAATCTTTAGCGTTAAGGAATACCTAGCAAGTCATCAATCTGTCTTTGAAACACTTAAACATCTAACTAGAGAATCACTCCAATTCTACTGAAATATATATTTCAACTGCCATCACTGGGCAGTTTTTTATTTTACATAACATATTAGTATTGACTAATGTATTAATTTTTGATAATATATTAGTCAAAACTAATTTGAATAAAGGAGATATAATTGAATCAAAATCAGAAAAGATTAAAACTTATTCATGGACTTTCAAATGAAACTAGGCTACAAGTTTTAGAAATATTGAAAGAAGGGGAAAATACAGTTAGCGAATTGATGGAAAAAATTGGATGTAATCAATCAAATCTTTCCCAACATTTATCATGCTTAAAAGAATGTGGTTTTATTGTTAGCCGTCAATCTGGAAAATATGTTTATTACTCATTAGCTAACACAGATTTGTTTAGACTACTTAATATAATAGATGAAACAATCTATGATATGCATTGGTCAAAAAATGAAGAAATTGAGTGTGCTACTCATATAATTTAGGAGAAGAAAAAATGTTTAAAATATTCAATAGAAAAAAGAATACATGTCAAGATGACTGTTGCAAACCTAAGGTAGAAAAAGGTTGTAATTGTCCAGATTGTGCTGAAAAAAATGATGAGATAAATGTCGAAAACAAAGATGATTGCTGTGATGAAGATTCTGGAGAGGATTCTGATTCAGATGGCTGTTGTGAAGATGAACCAGACATAGTAAGCAGTAGAATTAGAAATAATAGCGAATCAACGTACATTTATAATGTTACAGGTATGGATTGTGGCTCTTGTGCTTTAACAATTCAAAAAGGCGTTGCTTCTATTCGAGAAATTGATGATGCTAAAGTAAATTTTTCTACAGGTAAGATGACTGTAGTCACTAACTCAATGCACATAGCCAAAAAAGATGTATTAAAAAAAGTTAAACAACTTGGTTATTCTGCAAGTTTAGTGGACGATGACAACGTGGTAGAGAAAGAATCAATTTCACAAGAGCAGATAGTTCTTATTTCTACACTATTATTTGCAATTGGATTAACCTTTCAATTTTTAATAATTAATTCTATGATCTCGAATATCTTTTATGCTTTAACGATGGGTCTAGCAGGATTTAAAACTTTTCGGAGTGCTTGGTTTGGAATTAGAGCAAAGTCATTGGATATGAATGTCTTGATGTCCATTGCTTCAATCGGTGCAGTACTAATAGGACAATGGAGCGAAGGGGCTACAGTGCTCTATCTTTTTGTAATCGGGATCTACTTACAAAATAAAGCTGTTAACAGGACAAGACAAAGTATTAAAGATATGATGTCTTTGGCTCCAGATAATGCAATTCTATATAGAAATGGGGAATGGATAGAAGTAGAAAGTAAATCTGTTGAAGTTGGTGATAGAATTCTTGTTCGTTCTGGTGATAAAATTGCTCTTGATGGTATTATTGAAAAAGGAAGTACAAACATTAATCAGTCATCTATTACTGGTGAGTCTATTCCCATTTCAAAAAGGATTGGTGATTCTGTATATGCAGGAAGTATTAATGAATCTGGAACTATTGAAGTAAGAACAACAAAAGTTGCCTCCGATTCAACAATTTCTCAAATTGTTAAAATGGTTGAGGAAGCTGAAGAGAGAAAAGCACCAAGCGAAGCATTTATAGATAAATTTTCAAGAATTTATACTCCTATCGTTTTCTTAGTTGCAATACTAACAATGATACTTCCACCATTTTGGGGAATGGATTTAAAAGATTCAATCTTTAAGGGACTGGAATTACTCATTGTTGCTTGCCCCTGTGCTCTTGTTATCTCTACTCCAGTTTCTATTGTATCTGCAATAGGAAATGCAGCTAAAAATGGGGTTTTAGTTAAAGGTGGAAGTTATTTAGAAACAGCTTCAAAAATTTCTGCGATTGCTTTTGACAAGACTGGGACAATCACAGAGGGTAAACCAGAAGTCATAGAAGTAGAGGTTTTTGAAGGAACAAAACAAGAAATTCTTTCAATCTCGAGAAGCCTTGAACAAAACGCAACTCATCCGATTGCGAAATCCATTGTTAAGTACGCTATAGCAAAAGAGGCACACATTTTAAAGGTCACAGATGAACAAAATATTGTTGGAAAAGGGATGACTGCAAAAATTTTAGGAAAAAGTTATTCAATTGGTTCATCTAAACTCTTTAATTTAACAAGCCAACAAGAATCCTTCAAGAAAATGTCAGAATCAAATGGAAATACTGTTATTTTTGTTGGGAGAGAAAAGATTATAATCGGAGCATTCTTGGTTCAAGATACACTTCGAAAAAGTAGCATTGAAGCTATCTCGAAATTAAAATCAGTAGGGATTAAGAAGTTAGTAATGTTGACTGGCGACAATCAAAAAGTTGCCTCCAATATTGCAAAACAAGCGGGATTAAGTGATACGAGTGCTGAATTGATGCCTCAAGATAAAGCGAAACAAATAGAGGTGCTACAACAAAACCATACCGTTGCCATGGTAGGGGATGGAATTAACGATGCTCCTGCCCTTGCAACAAGTGACTTAGGTATTGCGATGGGTGGAGCAGGTACGGATACAGCAATGGAAACCTCAGATATCGTACTTATGGCTGATAACCTTAATAAGTTGCCATACCTTTTATTACTCAGCAAATCAACCGTTCGTATTATTAAAGAGAATATCACATTATCATTGTTGATTAAATTGATAGCACTTATAGCCGTATTTGGTGGAGTATTACCTATTTGGTTAGCTGTATTAAGCGATACAGGAATGGCAGTAATTGTTACATTAAATGCTTTACGCTTATTATCAAAGAAGGATATTAAATAATAATATATTTTTTCAGAAGTAAACAAACGCCATATTATGTGTTTGTTTATTTATTTATTTAGATAACTATTAGTATAATGTTTAGATTTTATCTACATAAAATTAACTATGAAGATTGCAAACGATCTTCTTTAATTAATAATGGAGTTGCTAAATATTGAAACTCTTGTAAATAATAAAAAAATAACATAGATACTAACTAATACTGCATCACTAACCTTTATACAATTACAACTTTATCTTTGACAAAATAATAATAATAGGTTATAGTGTATGTACACTATAGCAAGGAGAAGCAATTTGCATAAATTTTATAATGAGTGTGCTTATTTTACGGCAGCAAGATATTTCAGAAAAGTAGAACAGATAACAAATAAAATATTTGAACCTACTGGATTAGCTCCAGCGTATGCTTATATTCTGCTATATTTAGAAGATTTTCCTAAAAGTTGCATTACAAAAATTGCAGAAGACCTTGGTTATGAGCGAACGTCTGTTTCTAGAATGTTAAATTTTCTCCAAGAGCGTGGACTAGTGATTTTTGAAACTTCAGGAAGAAAGAAATTATTCCATTTGAGTTCAAAAAGTCTTGAAGTTTTAGAGATAGCAAATGATTGTTTAAGTCAATTAAAAAAATTGACTGATAAAGAACTAGGTGACAAAAAAGTTGAGATGACATCTCTACTAACAGAAAATTATTGGAAGTTAAATACACATGATTAATTATAAATCAACAAATATTGAAGGACTGGATATCTTTTACAGAGAAGCAGGGAAAACAACTAAACCCACTATGGTATTGTTTCATGGTTTTCCATCAGCAAGTCATATGTTCAGAGATTTAATTCCAGAGCTACAGAATGATTTTCATTTAATTGCACCGGATTATCCTGGATTTGGTCAATCAAGTTCTCCAGACCATGAAGAATTTCTATATACTTTTGACCATATTGCAGAAATAATGGAAAAGTTCCTGGATAAAATCGAAGTGAATAACTTTTATATGTTTGTATTTGACTACGGTGCACCTATTGGTTTTAGAATAGCTTCAAAATATCCAAAAAAGATTTTGGGAATCATTAGCCAAAATGGGAATATTTACAAGCAAGGTTTGGGCAAAAAGTGGGAAGTAAGGAAAGATTACTGGGAAAATCCGACACTGGAAAAAAGAGAGGGATATAGAAATGCTTTTGCTCCTGATACCATAATAGGCCAATATAAACACGGAACAAAAGAAGGTTCTGTATCTCCTGATGGATATACTTTAGATATAGCCTACACTAAAACACAGGACTATGCAGAAAGACAGTTAGATTTAATTTTTGATTATCAAAATAATATAAAAAAATATCCTATTTTCCAGAAATATCTTCGTGCTAATATTCCGAAGTTAATTGCGATTTGGGGAAAGAATGACCCGTCTTTTATTCCAAGTGGTGCTGAAGCCTTTAAAATTGATAATCCGAATACAGAAGTTGCTCTACTTGACACAGGACATTTTCCCTTGGAAACTCATTCAAAGATAACTGCAGAATTGATAAAACAATATTTTATAAAATAGAAGGACTAGAAAATATGCCATTAATGAAAATAGATATGATTAAAGGACGTACAGAAGAAGATATTAAAAAAATACTTGATATATCCTACAAGGTTATGCTCGAGTCATTTGATGCTCCAGAAGGAGATCGTTATCAACTTGTATCACAACATGAAGCTTACGAAATGCAGATACTTGATACTGGTTTGGGAATTTCTCGAACCTCAGAGATACTGGTATTTTCATTAATTTCAAGAGCAAGGACAACAAATCAAAAAGAGCTTTTTTACTCAAGTCTAGTTTTTGAGCTACATGATAAAATGAATATACGAAAAGAAGATATTATGATTAATATTTCAATCAATGCAGATGAAGACTGGAGTTTTTTTGGGGGTAGAGCGCAGTTCTTGACAGGAGAGTTGTAGAGAAAAGCAATTTATAGTTAGACATTCTACTTTAAAACATATAAAAAATAAAAGTTGTCAAAAGACAGCTTTTATTTTTTCAAAAATATAGTTGCAAATGCACTAAAAAAGAAGTATAATATTTTCTAACGAAGGAGTTTAAAAATGGAAAGTGAAATATTAAGACAAATAGGAACAATTTCTCGTTCTCTAGATTCGATCAGTAATGTTGAATTTGCACAATTTGATCTGGCAAAGGGTCAATATCTCTATTTGAGTCGGATTAAAGAAAATCCAGGCATCATTCAACATCGTTTATCAGAACTATTATGTGTAGATAAATCTACTGCCAATAGAGCAATTAATAAGTTAGAAGAAAAAGGATTAATCACTAAAAAGGATGACTTAGTGAATAAAAAAGAAAAGCATCTCTTTATTACCAAAAAAGGAGAGGAAATTTATCCAGTTATTATTCGTGAAAATGAATACTCGACAAAAGTTGCAACAGAAAATATTTCACCTGAAAAAATGGAAGTATTTGTTGAAGTAATAAATAAAATGGCTGATAATATCTCTCAAAATTGGTTGGATGTCAAGAAAGGAATCAAAAGAAATTATTAAATGGAACAAGAAGTAGAAATAATATTAAAAGTAGTAACCCTACAAGACGTTAAACAATTACAAAAAATAAGTATTGAAACTTTTTCCGACACATTTAAAGATGTCAATGATGAAGCGGATCTAAAAGAATATTTAAAGAGTGCTTATAATATTAAGCAATTGGAATCGGAACTTTCAGATTCTGATTCAAATTTTTATTTTGTTTACTACAAAAAAGAATTAGCAGGATATTTAAAGCTAAACGTCTCTAATGCTCAAACGGAAAAACATGACATAAATGCTTTAGAAATAGAGAGGATTTATATAAAAACTAACTTCAAACGTTTGGGACTTGGAAAATACCTCTTGAACTATGCCGTCGAAAAAGCAAAAGAGCTAGACAAAACGAGTGCTTGGCTTGGTGTATGGGAAGAAAATATAAATGCACTAAATTTCTATAAAAAAATGAATTTCGTTTGCTTTAGTGAACATGTATTTGAACTGGGCGGAGAAAAGCAAAGAGATATTCTCATGAAGTTAATCATAAATAAGTGAAATAAAGGAGAGAACAATATGGATTCTAAATTAAAAGTAGATAATAGCTTTTGGGATATATTTCCTGATGCGAGTATAAGTGTTTTAACGATAAAAGGCATTGATAATAAAGTTCAGTCAGCAGTTATTGCCAGAACGCAGGAATTATTGGATAGTTCCACGATAAAATCTGAAAAACATTTAACAGAGGACACTTTTTCTTCAAATGCAATCATTCAAGACTGGAGACAAGCTTTTACAAAGTTTAAAAAGAAAAAAGGAGCACGTTCATCAATTGAGGCTCTATTAAAACGAGTGAGTCAAGGTCAAAAATTCAATTCAATAAACCCTTTAGTAGATATCTACAACAGTATTTCTTTAGAATACGGTGTTCCGTGTGGTGGTGAAGACTTAAACAAGATTTCTGATATCATGCATTTAGGAACTGCTAATGGAGGTGAGGCTTTTAGACCTTTGGGTTCAGATAAAGATGACCAAGCGTTACCAGGTGAGGTTATTTATTATGATAATGAGGGAGCAATTTGTCGGAGTTTTAACTGGCGTGAAGCACAAAGAACGATGTTAACTGAAAATACAACCGATGCAATTATGGTAATTGAAGCAATTAATGAAGAGCAACAAATAATAAGTGAGCAAGCCATACTCGAATTAAAATACCGTATTCAAAATATATTAGGCATAGAGGGGCAAATTGAAGTATTTACAAAACCTCAAAAATAAACATATCCCTTTAATGATGAGCCCTTTTGTATCACAATTAGGGCTTTCGGTTTATTTAATTGGACTTAATTGGTTAATTGTAGAGGCCACAGGGACAACAAAACAGTTAGGAATTATACAGGCAGTAAGCGGTGTTGCTTTTATCATTACTGATGTGTTTGTCGGAGTATTAGTTGATAAATATAACCCTAAAGTACTTATCCTCCTGACAAATTTATTGTCAGCACTAGTAAATTTTGGAGGAGCAATACTTGTAAATTCTAATCACCCACAGACCTTACTCTTAATAGTAACTACCTTTTCTCTAAACATTATGTTGGCAATTAACTACCCCTCTGTAAAAGCTTTAGTTCCTAGTGTTATTAAATCGAATAAAATTCAAAGATTTAACGCAATTTCTAATACAATATATGGATTTGCTAGTATTCTTGCACCACTCATTTGTAGTATTCTCCTTTCCTTAGGGAAACTCTCTTTTAATCAATTCTTATTGGTAAATGGACTTCTTTTTTTGTTTGCAGCATTAATAAATAATAGAATTGACTCTCCTAAGTCCTATTCAATAAATATAAGCGGAAAGTTTATAGAGAATCTCATTGAGGGGTTTCAGTATATTAGGAGAACTAGAAAACTTATATTATTAATCTCTGCAATGGGAATTTTTAATTTATGTTATTCAGGGTTTATATTATTGATTCCATACTTAGCTAAAAACTATTTTCAAAGCAATGTTAGTATATATAGTATAGCTTTATTATTAATGTCATTAGGAGGATTGGCAGGAGGCGTAAATCTTGCAAGACAAACTAAAAGTATCAACAGTTCAAAAATATATCTTGAGTTAGTAATATTTTCACTAATATTATTGGGAGTAGTTTCTTATTTTAATCAATATACTTGGTTAGGAATGGTTGCCGTATTTGGATTTGTCCAAGCTCAATTATTTGGGAGTATACCGACATTTATTCAAAAAGAAACAGATAGCAAATACTTAGGGAGAGTTTTCGGATTAGCTTTTCTAGCATTTGATGGTGCACAACCCCTGGGAAGTCTCTTATTTTCTAATTTTATAGATTCCTTAAGCTATAAAACTTATATTGGAATAAGCATCATAATGTTTATTTCGTTTGTAGTCATTTTTACTTTTGAAATAAAATATAATACTTCAGATTAAAAGTGAAAAAGAAGAAAATTTTGACAATCAAATGTACTGAGAAAATTAAGATATAATAGATAAAAAAGGAGCAAAATAACAATATGTCGTTAACTAACAACTATCACATTGCAGTACCCACTGCCTTTCATGAAAATGAAGATTTAAACGTTGACGCAACTCTTGAGCACATTCGCTTCTTGAAAAAATTAGGAGTCAACTCTGTTTTGCTATGTGCCTCAACAGGCGAGCAACATTCCTTAAATTTAAGTGAAAAGATTGAACTCGTTGAAAATTTAGAACGTTTAGATGTAAGAAAGACAAATTGAAGCCAAACAGTTTGCATCGAAAATAAGCAGGGTGCCTCAAATATCAAGTGTTTTAATTGGATACCCTCCATATATATTACCTACTCAAAAAGAAGCATTGAATTATACAACTTCAATCATTGAAAGGGTAAATAAACAAGCAGTAATATATAACAACCCGCTAAGAACTGGATTTGACTTGTCTATACAATCATATAAAGATTTGATAGATAATCATTATATATCTGGAATAAAAGAAGCTGGTAATCCACAAAAGATATCAGAATTGAACGAGGTAATTGATAGTCTGCTTATTTATTTTGCTGGAGGTGAAAAGGATTTAGAGAAAAAAATCTGTTTAGGGTATAATGGATTATCTTCTATTGCAGGGAATCTGTATCCATTAGAAGTCAAACAATGGTTTGATTCTTTATTAAAAAAGAAGATACTCAAGACTATAATTTATTAAAAAATAAAATTGATAAACTATTTGAAGATTCACCACTCCCTTTAATAAAAAGCGAAATTTCTATAATTGAGAATATTAATTTCGGGATATGTAGAACGCCACTTGGAAATTGATTTCAAACAAAAGGATGTATTCTTAAAATTTGAGAAAGTTATTTTTAGAGAACTTGAACAGGCCTAAAAGCCCATTTCTGAATTCACAAGATTTTTCAGAAATGGGCTTTTAGTATTGAAATAAAAGATATCAGTATTAAGGTCAGTATTAGGGTCAGTATTAGGGTCAGTATTGGGGTCAGTATTAGGGTCAGTATTAGGGTCGGTATTGAAAAGTGTCATCGTTCTTAATACTGGACTTACAATAATTTATAACCTTACTTTGAGAAAAAGCAAACTTTTTCGGAAAGACATGTATTATTTTAATAATTTCATTACATTTATACGATGCTGAAACCTGTTTATGAGATATAAATACCGAAATACTGAAAATCCGTATTTCGGTAACCGTAGAACGCCTTTTCCGTATTACGGATATTCCAGAAACCGGATTTATCGGATTACGGATTTACCAGATTCCGTTAAATCAGCCACTACAAATTACCCACTATTAACAAACTAAATATAATAACAAAATAAATACCTTTTACAAAAAAACATTTGAATAGACGAGGAGGATTATAAATAATAAAAGGGGAAAAACTAAAAAAGCAGCCTAAACAGACCCCCTTAACATAAAAATTTGATTTAAAATAAAAATTGACAATACTTTAATATTTAACTACAATATATTCTAATTTGAATAGAAAATGTTGAGGAACAATAAAAAGAGATGTCAGAAAACCATGGTTATCGTTATAATGTAAATAAACTTATGCTTGAGTTTCCCTACTACGTCAATGAGTTTATCCTGTCTAAGGACACTGTACCACTGAGTATTGCCTCTATTTACTCTTACTGCTTAGAATTTAGAAAATACTTGAAATGGATGAATGAAAATAAGATAACGAGCCATGCTAACATCAAAGAAATCACTTTGAAAGAAATGGAAAACGTAACGAAACGTGAACTAGAGGACTTTGTTCTTCATGAACGGTTACGATTAGAAACAAAATGCGGTTCAAACACACATACATCAGCATTAAATCGAACCATTGCAGCGATTAAAAGCCTATATAACTATCTGTGTGAACAAACCGAAGATAGTAATGGCAATACGTACATGACTAGAAATGTCAGTCGTTTAATTCATATCCGAAAGAAAAGCGAAACTCTACATTATCGTGCAGCACAACTGGAAGGTAAACTATTCCTAGGAGACGAAACTAAAGCATTTTTAGAGTTTGTTGAACATGACTATGAAAATTCTGTCAGTAATCGTGCGAAAACAAGTTTCAAAAAAAATAAAAAAAGAGATTTAGCCATACTAAGCCTCTTTTTATCTTCTGGATTACGCTGTGCGGAACTTGTAGGGATCAATCTCAATGATTTAAACCTTGAAACTGGTAAAGTAAGTGTGATGCGAAAAGAAGGCAAGAAAGATGTAGTGCCAATTGCCCACTTTTCACACAAATATATAACAGATTATTTTGAGGCAAGAAGTAGCATAGATACTGAAGTTCAAGCCTTATTCATCACAGATTACAACCAAAAAATAAGAAAAATATCAAATGCTTCGATAAATAAGCTAGTAGCAAAGTATTCAGCAGCTTATAAAGTACGAGTGACACCTCATACACTAAGACATACATTCGCAACAAGACTTTATAATGTCAGTCACTCCCAAGTCCTTGTCAGCAATCAATTAGGACATTCCTCAACCAAACCAACTGAGTTATATACCCACATTGTCAGTGCTGAGGCTAAAGATGCATTAAGTAAGTTATGAAATTCACAAACTATCCGAAATTTAATTACTGTACATTTTTTGATATAATCAAGTTAACGTAATTAAATAACAGGGAGTAAATCATGAAAATCATTCAAGCCGTCCATATTAACGGAACTGACAAACATAAACGCTATTGGAAGGTACCAGACCACCTACAACCAATTAGACTACGTAAAGGTGACGAGGCAGCTGTTGACACATTAAGTGGGCCACAGAGGGTTAAGATTGTTGCCGTAGTGACCTCAAAGGATGGATTTTTGTATTGGAAAAACGGTGATACCTGGCACAAATTTGAAGTTAAACAGGAAGTTTTAGCATTCTTTGACAGAAAAACAATGGAAGTTAAATACCCACCAAAAGCCGATTAATTAGCATAATAGAGCATAACAAAAAAATCCTTGCACGCAAGAATAGTTTATGCTATAATTAAGGCAACTAAAAAAGGCCTGATTAAGCACCAACTTTATCAGACCTGCCGATTAAGAACCAATACCGTTCAATCGACTTACTTAATGATATTATAAATAAATATGCATAAAAAGTCAAGTCAGATGATGTAAAAGGGAGATTCTTAATCGGAGTCTCCCTTTTTTGTGAGTAACTGAGTCTTTATGATAACTATTATAAGTCTTATTTTATGGAAAAACAAAAAACTTTGGAAAAAACTATTTTGAAAGATAATTAAAACAAAAAGCAGGAGAGCAACGTGTCACAAAAACCTTATGATAGCAAGGTTTACGAAACCTTTTGAAAAGGTGTGACACAGAACTCCTATATGTTTTAAGTAACATCTTTCCGAAAAACTGTAATTATATTTTCATACCAAAAGAAGCGCAAAACTGCATTAAAATAAAGAAGAAGTACAAAGAGTACCGATTCTAAACACGAATTTCGTGTTTAGAATCGGTACTTTTTTTGTTTTAAAAAACAAATACAGCGAAAGGTATATATATGCACGTTAATGTATTTTATACATTAACTATACATCTTTTGTTGAATAATATTATTTTAGGAGGGAAATATGTGGATCGTTAAAGTTACTAAAAATAGATTTGGAAGAAAGGAATCTTGTACAAAATATACTTTCTTAACTAAGAATGAGGCAAACTCGTTTGCAGAAAGACAGATTGATCACACAGAAGTATACAAATCCGAAACACGAAAAGTATGAAAGCTCTTAGTTTAAACATTTGCAATGAAAATATTTATTGTGTGAAGTAGAAAAGGCTTATTTTGGAAACTTTGAACAAGGAAACGGTTGAAGATTGTTCTAAAGCACAGGTTCGACTCCTGTGTAAGCCATTGAGCGGTTGCTCATGTAGTTCAGCCATAACTACCGTGCAAGGTTGCGCCAACAGGCTTGCATCTGCGAAATTCTGTACTGACTTCTGTCAGTAAGGACGATAGGGGGTCGGATCTCCAATTTCGCATAAAAATATTACTCAGAAAGAATCTTGGCGGATGATTTCAGAGTTTAGAAAAATAGGAAATTATTATGGCTGATTATACCGCTGCTGACTTAGAGTCATGGTCTTACTACCAATATCCGAAGCTTTTCATGAGCAGTCGCTCAAACGCTTATCTCAAAAATGAATTTGGAGACTTGATTCGTGACCAAAAAGGTCAAAAAATTATTAAACACAAGATTAGAGAAACAAGTAGTTACGCTGAGATGAGTGATAAAGCGAAAGTTCTATACATGATTTTATTTGACCGTCTTTGTTTGTCATTTAAAACCAATAAGTCTTTACTTGACTCTGGTGTCAATAAAGAACGGTTAGATTTTCTTGATGAAAATGGTTCAACTTATATTGTTTTTACAAATAAGGAAATTATGGATCGTATGGACATAAGGAGTGAAAATACTGTCACCAAAGCTAAGAAGGAATTAGTGAATCACGGTTTACTTCGGGAAAAAAGAATGGGGATGAACAAAGCAAATCGTCTTTATCCTCAAAAAATTGATGGCACTAAGAAAATTACGGAATGGCGTGACTTAGAAACAGATGAGATTACCGACAAATTTGATCATAAAGGAGTGCGTTTCTATCATGTTGAAAAAGTAGTAGAAAACGCACCGTTAACAGGAACCGTAAAAAATGAGGCTCCAAAAAATACGGTTCCGGAACCGCAAAAAGTGCAGTCTATTAAACCTGACTATAAGTCACCTGAAAATAATGATACAAATCAATACGGTTCTGAGGATTATTTTCTTGTAGGTGTCAATCATTTATTTTTAACAAAAACATCAGTCAAAGAACTTTCAAAATGGGGATTTGATGATGCTCAAAAGTTACAAGACATTATTTTCCGAACAAAGCGGAAAGTTGAAGAAACACATAAAGTGGTTTTAGATATTGCTCAAGAGGAGAGAATTAGTGGGGAACTTTGGGCTGAGGATTTACAATTTGAAATTATTAAGTTTAATACAGCTTACAGAAAACTAGATACAAACACAAAGCAGAAAAAAGTGGATAATCCGATGGGTTTCTTTACTAAAATGATGCAAAACTTCTGGTTAGCAGCATTAACCATTCAAGCTAAAAGAAGTAGTTATGATGAAATCCCAAATGCCAGAGCATTCTTCAGAACTCACGACAAAACACTACTTCAGGGTTATTTCGAGAAGTTTGATCAGCAAATTCTAGAAAAAGCTCTTTTAGAAGTTGTAAATTCATCTGAAAATAGCTTAGGCCTATCAATCCTTGATCGATACAGTTGGCAAGATGGCGTATATGTGTGGGGGTAAAGAGATATGGAAATCATTGAATTAATGTATTGGTGGAGTAATAATAAATTGTTTGGTGCAGAGTCTGAATGGAAAAAGATGTATTTCTCCAAAGAAAGCTTTATAAATCTACTAGAAAATAAAGGGGAAAAAGGGAATCGTTGGGTTCCAGAGGAGGATCATTACATTTTAGAATACTCCTACGGAGATAAAACAAGGAGCGTACGAGTTGATGAAAAATCAGCTCATTTACTGAGTAAAAACTTAGGGTTTGAGTTAGAAGGAGGATGAATTATGGCCAGTGGGAAAAGAAGAAAGACTATAGACGGTAACGGTTACAACAGATGGACTGAAACTGAAGAGAAAGCACTATATGAACTCTCTAATCAAGGTTTTACAGATCCAGAAATTTCTAAACAAATGAATCGGTCGGTTAGCTCGATAACTAATCGTAGGTTTGTATTGAGAGAGAGGGGGCTTTGGGAAAATATGGAAGTTAGTCAATATCGCAGTTATCAAGAACAAGAACAAAAAAAAGAAAAAGAATAAAAAAAGAGTTTCGATGTTGTTGTTAATTAAAGTTGTTTGAAAATAAACGAATTAAAAAAATAGATAAAGGAGAAAACCTTATGGCACGCCCTAAAAACCAGCCGAGCTTACCAAAATTGTTAAAAATTCGTGTTCTACTGGATAACGGACTAGATGAAAAAGAGCACTGGTATCGTATTGAACCAACCTTGAAGTTATACGATAGAATCAAAGTCGGTGATTTTGTGATGGGGCGCTCTTGCTTCGGGACTAATGCTGCTCAGATAGTTAGGATAACAGCAATTCATTCACGTTACAACTCTTCAATGCCGTTTTCGTGTGACGAAATTGATCAACTTCCTCAAATTATCTCGAAAGTAAAATTTAATCCGCTGGAGCTTGCTGAAGGTTTAGAGGTGAGCTAATGAGAAAGAAATCAACTTGGATTGTGGGTGTTTTATTGGTTATTGCAGGCGTAGCAATTATGGGGGCTTTGTTCTTTTACAAGCCATCAATGAGTCAAAGAGATTTTGTTGAAACGCCCCAGCTGTATCAAAAATTGAATCAAGAAAAGAGCAAAAAATTTATCTTGGTCTTTTTCAAAAATGGATGTCCCTACTGTCGTTCTGCAAAGGATGAAATTGCTTCAGCAATAAAACAATCTGACATTCCGGTGTACATAGTCAATACAGAAAGCAAGACAGGAAAAGATCTTGTAAATCATTTTAGGATAAAATACGCAAGCACGATAACTGTTCTGGATTCTGGTAAGTTCAAAAGCTTGCCTTACGCTGACAAAATTGATGGAAAAATTAGACCAATAAAATCAAATATTAAACAAGCATTGGGGGAATAAAGAGGAATGAAAAAAATAAAGCAAAAATTTAGTGAGAATGTTGCTAGAACTAAATTTCAAATTGTTATCAGTTTAATAAGCTTGATGCTATTACTTCTTTTAGGGATTCCACTTGCTCCAGATCGTCAATTGGTTCCTGAAGCTGCGCTAGCAACAACTCAAAACTTTCAAGATAATTCAGGAACGATTCAGATTCTTAGTCAACAGCTGGATCGCAAACAACACGTTATGAAATTGGAAATTCAAATCAGTGATGATCTTCAAATGACAAACTTATTAAGCTCATTCTTTGTAAAGAAGGGTTCGTCAGGTACAATGCAATTTATACCTACTGTAGATGGTAGGGCTACATTTTTTATCAAAAACTTACCAGAACACTTTGAAGCAGTATCACTCATTTTTGAAAATAAGGCTGAGAATAATCAAAGCGTTGATGTTAATATCTATGATGATTCACAAGCAGCTCAACAGGCTAAACAGGACTCAGATGTAAATACTAAAGGAGAACAACCACAAAATGAATTACAGTTTTTCTTTACTGAGAATAGCAAAAAGTTAAAATCAGTTGATGGAAAAATCAAGATACAATCTCAAAAAGATTATGCTGTGGGTGCTCTTAAGAGCGAGATTGCTTTCCAAAAGGAACAGGAAACTCATCTGAATAAGTCGCTTAAAAAACTTCATAGCATTATTGATAATGATGAAAAACAGATTACAACATTGAAAAATCAAATGGAATATCAGACTGGAGGTACCCTTGAAAAAACTCAAAATCAAATCCAAAGTTTTGTTTCTGATATTCAAAGCAGTGAAAGTTCAATAAAAACGGCTAACGAAAATTTGGTTGATGTAAAGAAAAAAATTGAGAAGATGAACCAACAAATTTCAGACATCAATTCAGGGAAGTACAAATTCCCTGCAGATGAAAAGTCACAAAAATTAAAATAAGGATTTGCAAATGAAGAAAAAAATATTTAAAATCTTAAAAACAATAGTGAGCATTTATGGATTTATCGTAACGTTGATTCTCTTTGGGATTTTAATTTGGTACATCGTGAAAATTCCAGAACTGTTGAATTTGCTCCAAAGCCACTACAAACTCTCAGGATCAATGAGAGGGGCAATCGTTCCTATTCAACTCATATTTTTAACCTTTGCGACAGGATTGCTGAGCGCGGCGATAAGCTGCATATTTGCGTTACTTCCCCCAAAGAGGCAAAAATTTTTTTCAGAGGCTGGCGGCGAAGTCGCCCAAAATTAAAGATGGGAGAAAAATAGAATATGAAGATCATAAGTAAAGATTTGAGTGATCTTGAAGAAGGAAAAGCAATATATAAGCAAGGAAAAGTTTTGGTAAATAGAGAAACTGGCACTTTCTTAGCTTTCATTTTCAATAGAAATATCGGAAATATAGGTTCTGGGATAAGCCCTTATTCAGGGAGTGAGGAAGCCTTAGAAGAAGATTGGGCTCTTGTTTTCACAGAGAACTTAGAAAAAGCAATTCGTTTTAAAGATGAGTTTGAAGAATGGCTAGTTTATAGACTTATGCCACTAAAAAATGAAGCAAAGGCTAATAACGTTTATGCGCCTTTATATAACAAAGAATCTAATCCTGAAGGAAGTTGGCAGTTTCAAACCATTAAATCCATAATGAAAAAGGCAAAAATCAGTCCCGAGCAGAGGGAAGGAGAGCAATAATGGAAATTTGTTATAAAGAAACTTGCAGATTTTGTGGTAAAGAAAAAGCAATTGGAGAAGAAGAGTTTGTCCAACAAATGGAAGAACCCTTTAATGAAACATCTGCTAAAAAATGTCTTAAAAAGTTTGGTTGGAAGTATTGCGCTGGGGTGCCTTTCTGCAAAAAATGCTTTAAAAAAATGGAAAATGGATATGTTGTCATCTCAAAATTTAAGGAATTCATGAAAAAAGGTTTTGCTTGTGACACACCTGATTTAGGACATATTATGAGCAAAGCTGAAGCAAAGAAGTTTGTCTCTGAAGAGGATGGCGAAGATGAACTGGTGGTTCGGAAAGCACTTGGCGTAATTCTCAGCTGGGCTTGGGGAGAGTGGAAGGTTGATGTTGTTGGTGCTCATCTTGCTAATCCTGATCGAGAAATCTTTATCGGTGAACCTTGAAGATTAAATATCAAGCAAAAAATTTTTCAGAGGCTGGCGATTTTTCGCCATTATAGAAGGGAAAAAGGAACAATGAACGAAGAAGAAACAAAGAATTTGAATGAGAAATTAAGCATAAACGGCTCTTTAAAAGATGATGCCGCAAAGTTACTGATAGATTTGTCAATGGAAGAAGCCCTATCATTAAACGAAGTATTTTTGAGTAGAGATGAGTTTTGGATTGATGCACCTGATAATAATAAGACGGAATTCATGGCAATGCTTTTTGGCAGAGGTGTTTTAGATGCTTCTGATAAGTTGTACAATCTTACCTTTTTACCTTTGGTGAAAAATCCCTCTAAGGGTGTATTGCTTGTCGAAGAATGTTTCGTAAATGGATTTGTTATCTATGACGTAGGAAAACCTTGGTTGATGCCAAAAGGATTGATGAACGTGATATTCAAGTTATATCCATTGGATAGTGGATGGGATATTCAAGACGTGGGATATTATATTGACGATGATAGTCAAAAAGTATTTATTAAAAATATGGATTTGGAAAATTATATTGTAGAACTCCCTGTTTTCAACCATGATATTTTTAACGGCACTAAGTTTGATAGAAAAAATTTGGTCAAGGAAGGAGAAAAAAATGACGAATGAAGAACAAGGGGGAGTAAGATGAAAGAATACAGTAAACGTTTCGGTTCAAGGAAATTGCCGATAACCCGAAATTATAAAAACAAGTTATTGATACTTTCTTCAAAAGATAAAAAAATTATAGAAAACAATCAAGAGGTAGATTCTAATTCACTTATTATTCCAACCATGAAATGTTCAAAAAGTGAAAAAGACAAGAGTCTTCTTGGAGATGTTTACTAAACTTTGAAGGTAGAACATAGTCAGATAAATGTTTTTTATTATGAAAATAGATTAAATCACAACAGAAAAGAAAAATGCTACGACTAAATTCATCCATGAAAATTTCTGGGTGACTGAAAAGAAAAGCTTCTGTAATAAGATATGCACTAATATCAGAATGATTTTCTGATACTGCTGTTTTAACACGATGGCTGCCATCAATTACTGCTGAAAATGGATAAGGAAATGAAGGATTAAAAACAAGAATCGGGATATAAGAAAATTCGCCAACTCGTTTTGGATAATAAATAATTTTATCTGTTGGTTCAAACCATGTTTTTCCTTCAAGATGTTTATGTTCATCTAAAAATTGAGAGATTGAAATTTTTACAGGAAGTTCTTGATTATATTCGTTGTAAATGATGGTTTCAATTTTATCAATATTAAGGGCAGACCATCCAAGCCAGTTACCTCCAAATAAAATCTTTAATGGAAAATGCTCATTTTCTGAGATTACTTTCATAGAAAAATTTTGATAACTCTGATTTTCACTGCGGATAATTTCCTTTTTCCAAGCTTCTAAAAATTTTTGTTGAGTTTTATTATTGTGAAATAAAGGAAATTGATTCAAATATTTGAAAATATTGTCCCAGTTTACTAACTCTTTTTCATAATTACGTGCATAATCAATAGGCATAAAATAGCTCAATTCTTGTTGTTTTCTATATTATAACACAACACAAACTATATAAAAAAGCAAAATTCGGCTGGGCTTTGCCCAGACCCACTTGGACAATAAACATCACGAAATCATAGATTTCTATGTTTTTAGTCCAAGGAGCATAAGTGAAACGCGACACCAGTAAACTGTTGTCCCTTGCAGTGCAAGGGTTTCAACGGGTGCCAGCAATCTGGCACCCTACGCTGCGCTAAACAAACTTTCTCGTGCTAAAGCACTTATAAAATTGACCTTTAATTGGTCAAAAATTATTGAAGGAAAAATAAATGGTTAGACAAACAGAACGATGGAATCTCCAAAATATTCCATCCGAATTAAAGCAAGAAGTTATTAAAATCGGAAAAACAAAGGGTTATGATTTCACAAATGATTTTATAATTGAAATATTAAACAAATACTTAGATGATGAAAAACTTAATGAAAACAAGAATTATTTTGATCAGAGATGGGAAGAAGTGATTCAATCCTTCAAGTTTATGGCTCGTGCCCAAAATAAAAATGCTGAGATTATTGCTCAACAAAATCAGATCATTGAGAAAAATTTTAAAGAGCTTCAGTTTCAAATAGAGGTATTGACTAGCATACAACAAATGTTTATTGGCTACAATATTGAAGACTCTCAAAAATTTGCGAAACGATACCAAGAATATTTCAAAGAAAAGCTCCCTAATCAGAGTGATTTAGATTTTCAGGAGGCAATGAATTTTGAACAAACTGATGAAGAGTGGATGGAGGAAAACGGATATGACCAATAAAAGAAATTTGGAGGAATTTCATTTTGAAGGACACAATTAAAATCTTGGAAGAAGAGTTAGAGAAAATGGAGAAAATAAATGAAGGGTAAAGGCCACGGGAAAATATTTTTTGCACTTATAGTTGTTGTGATCCTCTCTTTTCAAGGTTGGGTAAGAGAACCTATTGGACAATTTTTTGGAAAAAATAATTTATTAACTCAAATAGGGATTAGCCAATCTACTCAAAATAAGCTTGGTGGTCAAACAGATAATGCGACTCAAAATTTGAGTAAGGCTGGTAAAAATGCTGGACTAAAAATAAATGGTAAAGAAGTTCACGATGAAAACTTTCCGTTTAAAGTCAATGGACAACGTCAATTTGAAAAACAATCTTTAGACATTTTGAGCAGAGCCAAACGAGCTCATATTCAAATACGTGCCCAAGATTTAGCGAATGTACCGGAGCGACCTGACAAAATAACTGTAGTTCCATCAGGTTGGCACAACATCAAAGTTGGAAAACCTAATGGTACTGGTGAGTATTGGGTCATGAATCGGGGTCATCTTGTTGGCTTCCAATTCTGTGGTGAGAATTCAAATGAACAAAATCTAATTTCAGAATTCACTTACCTTAATGAAGGAGGATATGAATTTGATGAAACAAATCCTCAAGGAATGACTTATTATGAACAAGGGTTGGTTGAATGGTTACATGAAAATCCTAACGCTTGGTTGGATTATGAAGTGAGTGCAATATATAAAGAAAATGAATTAGTCCCTCGTCAAATTCAACTTAAATATGTAGGAATCACTGATGATGGAAAGAAGCAAATTCCTATTTCTTTAAAATCAGATTATGAAGTGCGAAGTGGAAATGTAACTACAGTTATCCTAAAAAATGAGGATCCTAATCCAAAAGTATCACTTGACTATCTTACAGGAATAGTCAGGATTAAATAAAATTTTCTAGAAAGAAGTCTATATGAGATCAAAAGATTACCAACGATTAGCGGTTGATATTTTAAAAAAGCAAGGTTTAGAAATAGAAGATTTAGGCGAATATAATGCAAGAACTCACGATTATCTTTCTCCAGCACGACAGCTGATTAATCCACAAACGAATGATTTTTATCTGGAACAAGAAGTGCAAGCGATATTAGAAGCTCGCCCTCTCTTTGCATTATTTAGAAAAGAAGGGGGATGGGATGATGATGAAGTTCGGCATCATCCAAAATTTGTGGAGCATCGGATAAAGTTAGAAATGCGGTTAGCCTCAATCGGATATAGTTCAGATGAAATTGCAGAAATGGTCGGAGTAAGTCAGCGAACAGTCTTACGTGATGGATTTTCACAGTGGGAAAAAAGCGGAGAGATAAAGTATGGCGTTTAAAAAAATTGGAAATCAATCTCCAGATATTATTGTGACCTTCAAATTTGAAACGGCTACAAGTGTTGCCTCATTTTCAAGATTTGCGGATTATACTAGTCGTGAAGAAGCTGTGCTAGAAAATCAAGCAGAAAAAGCATTTGAAGAACATCTGGACGGAACCGGCTACGAACAAATGATTTCATACATGAAACGTGATGCAGCAATAGTCAATTCTGATGAACGGCGCACTGGAATTTTCAATCATGAATCCGTAAATATGAGTGTTGACGGTCTTGAGGAATTGAAAGGAAAGTTAGAAAAAGCACAATTACATGGGTGCAATTTATGGAATTCCGCAATTTCATTTGATGTTGCCTATTTGATAAAAATAGGAGCATTAGAGTATAACCCCAAACTTGAAGCTTTGATTGATCAAGCGGATCGAAATAAAAAAGCTGCTGAAAAGGAAGAACCTAAAAACCCTCAAAAAATATATCAAACTAAAAAAAGATTAGAAAATTTAGCCAAGCAACGTGTGGTTAACCAAGAGCAATTAAAAGCAGTAGTGCAAAAAAACATGCCTTCCTTTTTAAAATCAGAAGGTTTTGGTTCAGAAGCCTTCTGGTGGGGAAGTGTACATTTAAATACCAAACATATCCATCTTCATGTATCTGTTTCTGAAACTCAGAACAGTCGAAAGCGAGTTGAAAATACACTGACAGGTCTGTCAGAACCTCGTGGTAAACTGAAAGTTAGAAATATGAATCGTCTAAAAAGCAATCTATATCATGATTTAGATATTGATGAACACAAAAAAGTTCGGATTATGCGTGAAGTTGAGGTAGCAGAAATTAAAACAAAAATTGAAGAGGGGGTGGAAGCAAGTTTGAAAAATTCGCGTCAGCCCTTACTTGAATTTTATTTACAAAATGCCTACGAACGTCTTCCTAAAGATGGTAAATGGCGTTATGGCTCAAATCGTTCAGATTTCAAAGATGCCAAAGTGTTTCTTTCTGCCTTTATTGATCATTACCTGAATGTTGAGAATAAAGAGGCTTATGAATCCTTTAAAACTGCTACTCAAGATCAATTAAAAGAATACGAACACAGCTACTCTAGTGAAGGTAAATTTAATTTAGATGATGCAATTTTAAAAAGAGAGGCTCTCCTGAAAGAGCGGTTAGGTAATCAGATTCTTAAAGCATTTAAGGAGCATCCTCTGTCAATCGATCAAAAAGATGGTAAAACTCAAGACTTCCTATCTACTAAAGACTGGATGAGTGTTGTGGATGATCTGAAAAATAGTAAGTTGCCCAAAAAAGAAGTTGGTCTCTATCGGTTAGCATTAAAACAATCTGAAGCACAGGCAGATGAAATTTTCACCAAGGTTCAGCTTAAAAAGTTAGGAGATTTTGAAAAAGTAGAGAGTAATTATTTACTTAAAGAATTTCTTGAACAGAAGTTCAAAGAAAAGATTGAGCTAGCACAGCATGTCCAGTCTGGAGGGATGAGTTTATCTGAAGGTGAAAAATCTAAATTTCAAAACTTGAAAACAAAGTACCTAAGTGCGAGAGATGTTCCAATCAAACAAGCAAGTACTCCATTTATAACAAAAAAGGTTCAATTACTTGAAACTGAAAAACAAATTTTAACCCAAACAAAAGATAAAGATATAATTAAAGCATTTTATGGGAGTCCTAAACGAGAAGCGGTTAAATTTCTTGAGCAAGAACTCAAGATTTTAGAGCTGAAACAAAAAATATTTGAAAATAATCAGAATAACCATCGCAAAGAAAATAAAGTTTTGTTTACGGAGTTGAAAAAAATATACGGTGAATCTGAACCAGCGAACAATTCCAAAAAATGGGAGAGGAAATTATCAGATTTCGTTTCTAAAGAATTTCAGGATATACCTCCAAACTCAAATTCTCACAGGACATCGTTCAAACTCCCAAGAATTCCAAGGTTAAATCGAGGCGGTAACAGCAATCAGCAGTTTAATCAAATCATGAGAAGTATTCGACTAGGAGAATCAGAATCTAGGCGAGCAGCACGAATGAAGCGGCGAGCGGATAGAGAAGAAGATGATGAACGCAGAAGATAGTTGGTGCTGAGATTGCCATTCTATGCGCATTTCAACACCAGCAATGAACAATTATACATGAAAAGAGATTTAAAAATGATTTTAGGTTAGTTATTAAATCTTTTAGTTTTCTGAAACTTTCAAGTCGCATATAAAAGTGTCATTAACACTGTAAATATATTTTTGATTTATAAATAACTAATTGTTATAATTGGGGTGTTACTAAGGTAAGTTTTCAATTATTGGGGACTACAAAAAAATTATAGATAAAACAATAATTAGAATTATAAGCAAACGGATAAAAATAAACTTTACAGCGGAACGTAGTTTTATCAAAGAAAGAGTGATATGGAAAAATATTATGTCGTAAAAAGTGGGATAGATAACGAAATCTTTAATTCTTGGGATGAAGCTAAAAAAAATATTGATGCGCATTCAGATTACATTTTTAAATCATTTCCTACTATAGAAGAAGCTAAACAGTTTTTGGAGGAACCGGTTTCCTATGGAAAGGATGCTAAAAATGTATATTTTTATTATCAAGAAAAAATACATAGTTTTACTTTAGATGAAATTGAAAAATTTAATTTCGAAAAGTTAACTGATGATATCCAAATAAATAGTCGAATTACTGAGATAATTCAATCAATATTAGATGAAAGAACTCAAAAAGCTATTGAAGGGGTTGAAAATACTGAAAACGGTGAAGAAGATTCTATTTTTGAACCTTATAACCCCGATCAGGTTAAATATACGACCAAAGTCTTCACGGTTGGAACGTTACATAACTATATAACTGGATTTGACGGTGAGGAAGATCCGACAATTGACATGAACCCTGATTTTCAAAGAAATTTTGTTTGGTCGAATAAGTCAAAGAGCTCATTAATTGAATCAATCTTGTTAAATATACCAATTCCATCAATCTATTTAAATCAAACTACTAAAAATCAATATCTCCCTGCAGATGGATTGCAAAGATTAAATGCAATAACTGAATTTTTAAGTGGTAAATTGAAATTGACAGGATTAGAATATCTAATACAATATAATGGTTATAAATATAAAAAGACAGCTTACAATGATAGTGTCTTACCGATAGAAATTAAAAGAAGAATAAGGGATTATTCCATAAATTGTAATATTATTGATAGTGATACTCCTGATGAAGTAAAGTTAGACATATTTAAGCGATTAAATTCTAACGGAGTGAAGCTAAGCCCGCAAGAGCTTAGGAATTCAGTGACAACTAGAGATATTCGAGAATTATACAAAGCAATTGAAACTGATCCATATTTTGTCAGTATGGTCATGAATGGAGTTAATGTAAATCGTTTTGTACATCATGAATTAATTTTAAGATATTTTGGAGCATATCTATGGCAAATAGAAAGAGATGAAAATCTTAGATATGAAGGAAATATGAAAGTCTTTTTAGATCGTACTTTGACTTTCTTAAAAAGTGATACAAGGATAGATATTCATAAAATATTAAATACATATAAAAAATCTCTAAAAAATGCTCGACAATTATTTGGAGATGATGCATTTCGTAAACCCTATGAAAATAGAAAAGGTCCTTTAAACACTGTATTATACACCCAGATTTTGATTAGAACTATTGACTCTTATCCTAATTTTGATGAAAAAGAAGGATACATGAAAGATAAATTTAATAATTATTTGCTGAATAGTAATGAATTCTGGTTATCCATTTCATCAGCAACGAATAATATAACAAATATTCAAAATGCAGATAAATATATTAAAGACTTTTTATATATAGAAGGGTTATTATGATTAAAACACTAGAGCTCAAGAATTTTAAAGGTTATAAATATGAAAAGATAAATTTTTCAAAAATAAACTTGCTAACAGGAACAAACTCATCTGGTAAGAGTACAATTATTCAATCATTGAAATTATATGAATTTACTAATCGTGAAAATATCAAAAAGTATCCAAGTAAACATAAAAAGGAAGTTTCAATAATTGATTTAAGTCAAGATAAAGATAGTAATTTTATTGGATTTAAGGAACTTAAAAGAAAAAGATCTTTACAAACGAACATTGATGATGACGAGGATATTGTTACATTTTCAATAACAATTGATGAGATTAAAAAAGAATATGATGAAGTTTCATTTTATGATGATGAGGTTAAGAATAACTTAACATCAGTAGAGTATTCGAGTATTAAAGAGAAAAATTTGTTATTTGTTCATGCAGATAGATTCTACCAAAGCAATCAATATCAAAGTTCATATAATGAAAACTATATACCTAAAAATAATAACTCCACTATTGCTGATTATGTTTATGATCATAGTCTAACACTAAAAAATCCTATCAAGGATAAATTGTCAGACGTATTAAGGGATATAGGATTAATAAAAAAGCAAATAGATGTTGAAAAAAAGCATAATAGCTATATTGTAAAAGTTGATGGAGACCCAATTGAACATGTAGGTTCTGGTATCAGATATACAATACCAATTATCTTAACAGTTTTAACTAATGAAAACGCTACAATATGTATAGAAAATCCAGAACTACATTTACATCCGAAAGCGCAAACAAAATTAGTTGAATTCCTTGTAAAAGAGGCAATAGATAAAAACAATCAACTTATCATTGAGACTCATAGTGATCATATAATTAATGCGGTATGCGTTCTCGTAAAAGAAGGCAAATGTCTCAATAACACTGATGTTAAAACACTATTTATTAAAGATCAAAACATAACAGAGATCCCAATAGATTCTAATGGAAAATTTGAATTATATATTGATGACTTTTTTGATGAATATGAAAATCAATTGGAGAAACTTGTATGGTAATAAGTGAATTTTTTTTGAATCAAATTTTTTTTAAAGAATTACAAAACCCTTCCCAACATGTTCATATTCAGACGCTAAAAGAAATTCATAATGAGATTAATAAATTTGAGCATCCTATAATTATCTATAACCCTTCATCTGACGAGTACATTCAGTTTCTTGCTTATTTCAATAAAAACAAGCAGAATATTGATAGAAATCTGAGAATAGTTCTCGAGCGTCAAATGTATAAACTAATTTCAAGTCAAACAACAAATGGTAATCTAGTAGATCACTGTTTATTAGAGGAAAATTCTTGCTTATTATCTATTTCTCATAACAAAGTTTGGCATGAAAGAATATACAGAGATTCTTCATTAGAAATGGAAACAAATAATATTTTTGATGTGAACTCATTTAATGAATATTATGAATCGGAAAAAATACAAGACTATATTGTTGATATTATCAAAGTTGGTGGGGAAACTAATAAAATAGGACACTTAGATGATTTATATACGAATTTAAAATCGGTGGAAATTAGCTCACGATTTAATGCTGATTATTGCTGTATTGCTGATCCTGGTATTAAACAGAAAATAAATAAAATTTTTTATAAACTCTTTCTAGGTAAGAAACAGCTGGAGGACTATAAATACCATGATGAATCACCTTCTGTTAAACAAAATAGAAAGAAAAAAGAACAAAGAAAAGTGACTTTTAACGGAAAAATAAAATATATTTATATGCATCTAAAAATTACCCGCGATTGGTCAGTATATGCTGAAGTAGCTGATAATACTTTATTTTTAGGTCAAATTACAAACCATTTAAGTACAAAAAAATTTCCATAAAATACCTTGAGAGAATATTTGAGAAAACACAAAGACTTCGACAAATTTGTCAGAGTCTTTGTATTTTTGTTCAAGAGAATCTCTCACCGTAATTACATCCAGTTTAAAAGTTTGCCCTGCATTTATGATCACATTTATCAATAAGCATGAAAAGTTAAATATCTTTGTCGAATAGTTTCGTTAAATAATGTTGTCACTAATTATTGCATCTTGGACAGGGAGTTCAAGTTAGAGCAAATAATTTAAAGAATTCATTGTTAGAAAATCGCTTAATACCAACAATCAAAATAAAACCACGTGTAAAGACACGTGGTTTTATATTGCTGTTTATTTACTAAATTTTGGACATAAGAGCAGAAGTCTCTTCTTTTTTTTATGATTAGGGCAGAAATCATAATGAAAGAGAAGGGATAATTTATGACACCACTTCAGCTTAAAGATAGCTTACTGGGATTTCTCCCAAATTTAACGGAACGCCGTACGATTGTTCAACAACGTTCAGTAAGAACTCTCGAAAATATGCACAACTATGCTTCATGGTTTGAATCTAATGATGATAAAGTGCAGGCAGCTTTTGATCGAAGAGAACATATCGTTCGATTGATATATACGGACGATTATCTGAAAAATGGTCAGGAATCAAAAATTGATCATCCTGATTTTAATGTTACTCAGCGCAATTATAACTTAAAAACAAAGGAACCGTTAAACTCTTCTAAATATGACTATTGGATCAATAATAACTCTGTCACAAAAACTGAATATGAGTTTGGACAATATCTTGTTGCACATTTTGGAACTCTCGAAAATGTTGTTAACTACGCAGAACAAGAAAATATTGCTATTCAACAAACCTTGGCAGATAAAGAGGTACGTCTTCAAGAAGTAAATAATCGCCGAATTGCTGAAGAAGAAGCTCAAAAAATAAAACTTCAGCAGCAAGTATTTGATGAAATGTCTAAAGGGTACAAAGAAGTTGGTAATGAAAACCCTCAAATTCTTGAAGAAAAGCGGCAATCTACACTCGATTTCAGTGCTTTTGAAGATGAAGGGTATGAGAGAACCGGAGACTTAACCAGAGCTATTTATATTTTGCCAGAAGGGGACTTATGGTCAGGTTACTATTCAGAAGCTCCAGAAGTACGTGCTATTGAACATCGAGAAATTGAAGGATTTGTGAGAGATAAAAATATAGATAGAGATTCGAATGGTTTTTGGGAAGAGATGCTCAAAGAGGTCGTAATGGTTATCCCAGAGAAAGAAACATTATTGCTTTTAAATGGAGCTAATTATGATGACGGACAAAAAGAACGCATAAGCGATTATCAAGAATTAGGGTGGAACATCACTTATGAGGATCCCAAATTAACTGTTTCAGATGGACAGGAAATAATTCAAGATGAACTAGATGAGGAAAGAGTGATGGACAATAATTTAAAAATTGTAAATTCGATAAGTGGTTCTGCGCTAGAAAATAAAGTTGGGAAGGTAGATTTTAATTTTGAAAGCATTACTGAAGAAATTTTCAATGAGCGAAAAGAGCAACTGGTAATGAAATGGGAAGATTTTAAAACACCTACAGGTGAAACTGACGCAAACGAGGCTTTTGGAGCCTTAGTTCAAGATGTTTGGGATGCTAAATATCGGTATGCCACGCTTGATGAGAAAGATAAATTAGAAAAATGGCTAGATGGTTATTATGACCATTTTTATGAAGGCGGTCGAGAAGCATACGAACAGGCGCTGAAAGCAGGTGGTTCAGAGGACTATATTATCAATTATAACGAAAAAGCTATTGATCAATTTGTCTCACTCTATGATCAACACCTTTTAGAGTTAGAGAAACTCCAAAGCACTGGATTAAAACGTAAAGATAAACTGGATATTCCAGAAGAATTCTTGAGCATGCTTCAAGATGGGGAAGACACACGAAAAATCCGAGTAGGAGAAGCTTTTTATACTTTTTCTATCGAAGATCAAAACATGGATCAGAGAGGCAAACAAAAGATTTTTCTACGTTTGAATAGCCATGATGGAAGTAATGAGCAAGAAGCAGTTTTTCAAAAGATTTTTGGAACAGGTAGCTGGGTTGTTAATCATAATTTTGATTCAAAAATCATTTACCAGATGAATGAACACCCACTGATTGAAAAAGAATTACACGAAAGAGTGCAACGCCAACTCCCGGTCTCTGTAACTGCACCTAGAAAAGCAGAAAAAGTGGAACCTCTAGGGGAAAGCATGTCTAAAGACACGTATGAAACCACTTATAAAAACAAGTCTAAAAATACAGAAGCGAATGAAAAATCTAACGCTAGTATGGACTTAGCACAAGAAGCAATGCAAAAAATCAAAAATTATTCTCAAGATCCTAAAGAAATGAAAGAGTATCTTGATTTTATGAGTAAATTTCCTCAATTCAGTCCGAGAAACACGGCCTTACTCCATGAACAATGGCAGGGAGCTAATGTTGTTGCTACATATGATCAGTGGCGCGGAAAAGCGACTGACCCAGCTAAAAATATGCCCCAAGTTTTAGATATAAAACCTACTGATATTGAGCAAATTAAAGGAAGTGTTACCGATTTAAAAACGGACGTTACTAAGAAGAAGGATATGGGCCAACTTTCAGTTCGATTGGGCGAAAAGTCACAAATCAAGTTGTTGCGTCCAGTTGCTCAGGAGTATATTTTGAAGGAACGTGACGGAAAAATTCAACCTCACTTAAAAAAATACTGGTCAAAAGAGGAGAAAGAGAAAGTTAAATCTGGAGATATCCCAGTTAAAAAGAAGACTTCTTATGTCCCCCAAGCATATTTTGAAATTTCGCAAACAAACATTAAATCTGAAAGCTTGCCAAAAATGATGCCTAACCGACATATAAATTTTGACCTTAATCCTAAACTTGCGATTGCAATGCAAAAGGGATTGGAAATCTATGCTCAAGACGAAGCAAAAGTACCAATTGAGATGACTGAATCGGGAGATAATCGCCTTGGGAATGCGAAAGGTGCATACTATCCAAGCAGTGAAAAAATACGGTTAAATCACTTAAATACGCCATCTGAAAATGTACCAGTATTAATTCATGAGTTGACACACGCAACCTTGCACAAAGAGGGTAATACTAACAAAATGAGTTCAGAATATGCGAATCAAGAATTAGAAGCGGAACTCACTGCTTACGTTGTATCAAAACGTTACGGTTTAGACACAGAAAATGAGTCTCTTTCCTATATAGCAAAATGGACTAACAATGCAAAATCGCTTTCAGATAAAGAACTCTCAGCTTCTTTGTCACACGTTCAAAAAACAGCAGATAAAATGACAGCTTATATTGACACGCAACTTGATCCTGCACTTAAACTTTCACAGCAGCAAGCTCAAATTAAAGCTCATGCAACAGAACGCACACAAGCTACTCCAAGCTTTAAACCGCTTGGTCTTACAAGATAATTTTGTCAACAAACTACGAAATGAACATGAAAAAAAGCTCCGGATATTAATCTAGAGCCTCTTGATGAGACAATATCAGGGGTTTATCTGAAATACAGAAAGTAGTACCTCTACCTGTTACAATGCAACCTTGCTTTGGTTTTAATTCTAGTATAAAAAAATGCCCCATCGCTTGATGAGGCTCATCCCTTTGTTAAAGCAGACGTCTCGGGCGAACTGCTGGCGGTAAATTTCTTTTAATGAGGACAACGGATAGACAAATTTACAAAAACTATCCTAACTATCTTCATTTTATCACATTGAATAGAAAGAGACAACAAAAATGCTACCAATGTATGCAAAATTGACAAATGATTTTTTTGAATTTCATAAAGAAGATAGTCAGATTTTAAAAAAAGCAGGAAGGAGTTATGTTGATGGTTTACTTTTGAGCGATTCTCAAAATTCTTATTTTGTTCCATTCAGAAGCAGCCTTCCTTTGGAAGCTCAGAGACAATACCCTAACGCAGTAATGTTGTTAGGGAGACAAATTACAAATCCAGAGACCGGAGTTATTGAAAAATCAGGACTTGATTTTAGGAAAATGGTCGTCATAGACTCTTTTAAAAATAATAACCTATTCACACTTGTCCCCTACTCAAATGTTTCAGAAATTGAACAAAAAAATTTACAAAAACGTCTTCAAGAATTTTATGATAAAGCAGAGAAGTATGTCGAAGGCTATAAAAATTACGTCGCCTTATCCAACAAACCTTCTCAATCTGAATTTAAATATTCATCGCTTCAGTATTTTCATAAAGAACTAGGCATTGAACAACAAAATCTACAAGAGGATCAAAGACTCACTGAGAAACGTGATCGAGCCAATCAAGAAAAAAATGTCCAAAGAGACGCAATTCCTCAAAATAAACAAACCTATCAAAAGAAGGGTTTTAAAAGGATATCTGACGAGCAGGTTCAAAATGCTAAGAGTACAAGTATATTAACTTATGCTCAAGCTCAAGGAATTCAACTTGAAAAAACAGCACAGAATGAATACCGTGTTTCCGGTACGAAAATTAAGTTTTCTACAGATAAAAATCTATTTAGTGACTATGCTGGAAATACTAGGAATAATGGGAACAAAGAGTCTGGCGATGTCATAGCATTCGCCAAGTATATGAAAGGGCTGAATTTTGGGCAAGCGGTACGAGATGTGCTTGGAACTGAAGGCGCAGGGACGTATGAGGTTAGTCAAGAACAAGGCCCCTTCAGTATGCCAAAGTCAATTATTAACCCTGAGCGCTTTGAAGAAGGGATGGTTTATATGACAAAAGATAGAATGATAGATTCTAATATGGTTTTAGACCTTTACCGTTCGGGGCTTATCAGACAAACAAAAAATGGTGAAGTTGCGTTCATTTGGGCTGATGGAGCAGAGGATGTTGGTCTGACACTTCAGGGTACTCAGCCATTAGATTATCGCTCACAAATTAAGGAAAATGAGAAGGGTGGATATGACTGGAAAACAGGAATTGGCCCGAAAGGACTAGAGAAATACCCTTTAAAAACAGATCACGCTGAAACTTATGAACAGGCAGAGGAGGCGGTCGCTAAAGATATTGCTCATCGACTGCCGTTTAAAAAACAAATTTGGAAAAATTCTACACCGAAGAAGGGATTCAACTTTACTAAAACTGTTCCTAAAGAGCAAATGACAAAATCAAGTTTGAGTTTAGGAGAGTCGGCCATTGATTGCATCAGCTTTGCGGAAAATCAAGCTGAGCGATTTAGAGAACCGGGGCACCTCGCGGTTTTTCAATCACTTGAAGGTGCGCATACCAAGCTTGCTACCGCTGTACAAGCTGTAGAAGACTTCAAAACAAAATACGGTCAGCTTCCTGATGAAGTCATTATTGCCACAGATAATGATAAAGATGGCAATTTGGTAGAGGATAAATTTAAAGCACTTCCACCTGTTCAAGAGTACATGAAACAAGGCATGAAAGTTGTTCGTGCAAAACCAGATCATGGAAAAGATTGGAATGATGCTTTGAAGTTTTCAAAATCTCCAACCCAACAAGTGCCTCATCCGAGAGTTTCTCCTAACCTACCTAAAGGACGTTCAATGTAAAGATATTTAGATTTATACATTTAAAACCACGTGTGAAATCACGTGGTTTTAATTATTAGAGAAAAATGAGTTTTGTTCCAAATCATGGACAAAAAAATATTTTTTAACTTTTTTAATGAGGGGCTTAAACGTGATAACTGTAAGATTTAAAAGGTGTTTTTATACTTTTACTAATAAATAAAACTATTGTTTTTTTGGACATAAGCACGCGATTTTTCATTAAAAGTTATACTACAATCATAAAACAAAATAAGGAAAACAGAAATATGACAGTATCAAAATTTGAAGTCTTAGAGTGTTCTCAAGTTGACCTGAACTTCTTTTTGATGAGAGTTGATAAAGGGATGACCTTTAGACTTGAGTTTGAGACGCTCGAAGAATGGCGCGAACAAGCCGATCGCTTTTTTCAAATTGCAGAAGAACAAGGGAACGAAAACCCGGTGGTTGAGATAGACCCTGATGATTACCCTGATATAGAATGAGTGCGGACTATGGTAAAACAATTAATTATTGCTGAAAAAAGAGAACAAGGTGAAAAATATGCCATTGCTTTAGGACGACCTAAAAGTGTTGGAGAAAGTTTCGTTGCAACTCCAGACCTTCACATCGCTTACTGCGTTGGCCATCTTGTAGAAATTATTACCAATCCTTTTGTCGATGAACAAGGGAATCAAGTTAATCTTCCATATTTTCCAGAAAAAGTGGAGTATGGTTTTTCTGAGTTTCGTGGAGTCAAACAAATTAAAAAGAAAGACACCCCTGCTTATGCCAGCTATAAAGCGATTTTAAAAAAGAAAAAGGCCGCTTTTTCAAATATAAAAAAAGAGCTTGCTTGGGCAGATGAAGTAATCGTGGGCACAGACTTAGACAGTGAGGGAGAATCTATTTTTTATACGTTACTCGAAAACTTCTTTCCTAAGATGCTCAAGAAAGTCAAATGGCGCCTATGTGCTAATTCTTTGACATCAGATGGGATCAAACGTGCTTATCAAAATCTGATACCAGCAAAAGAAACTTACAACCTTTACTTAGCTGCGAATGTCAGAAGACGAGCCGATTGGGAATTTGGTGTGGTTAATGGTACGCCAATGATAAAAAAGGACTTGATTGCACAGGATAAGTTAAAAAAGAAGGGTGAAAAGAAACGAGAAGACGGTACTGTAATTACTTTCTATGAATCATTTTCTGTTGGTCGTGTAAAATGCCCAATGATGGTTTATGCGATTGATAGAACTTTTGCAATTGAAAACCATGTATCAAAACCCTTTTGGAAGCTAGAAGCTCAAGATGAGCAAGGGGTTGTTTACAAACATAACTTTATTTTTGGTGGGGATGATAATGATTTTAATCAATCAGATGCTCAAGCCATTGTTGACACTTGTCAGAACACGGCGTTAGTCAAAAGTGCCGAAAAAGACGAGAAAATCACTCCAGCACCCAAACTTTTTAACTTAAATAATTTACAGAATTTCATGTCCAAAAAGCATCACATCACGGCTGACCAAACATTAGAGATTGTAAAAGAATTGCGAAATAAGGGGTATATGTCTTATCCACGTACTGATTCAACATTGATCACTGAAGATGAATTTGCTTATTTAAAAGCAAAAGTAAAGGATTATCAAGAACTATTAGATTTTCCTTTTGAGTTGGTCAATACTAAACCGCGTAAGAGATATGTAAACGGTGAGAAAGTCAAGGAACACTACGCTCTAATTCCTACCGAAGTCTTGCCTGATTTAAAATCTTTGAAAGCTCAAGAACGTTTGGTCTATGAAATTGTGACAAAGCGTACGTTGCTCATGTTTGCACAGGATCAGAAAACTGCCCACACTAAAGTCATTATTGATAATGGACAAGAATTTTCAACAACAGGAACAACCTTACTTGAGGCAGGTTGGTCTGAACTAATGGATAAGCAAGTTCAAGATAAACTTTTACCCGATTTTGAGGAAGGTCAAGAAATTCAAGTAACACTCTCAATCAAAGATGGAGTAACCAAACCTCCACAACCCTTGACGGAAAGTGAGATTTTGAACCTTTTGAAACGTGATCAAATTGGAACTCCAGCTACGCGTGCAGAAACATTAAAAAATCTATATCTTGACCAATTTTTATCATTAGACGCTTCTACAGGTGTAATTAGTCCCCTTGAAAAGGCTTATAACGCAATTGAAGCTCTAAGTTCAAGAGGGAGCAAATATGTAAATCCAGATACTACTGGAGATTGGGACATTCATCTCAAGTTAATTGAAGAAGGAAAGAGTACACCAGACGCTTTCTTAGAAGAAAGTCGTGAGGAAATCATTCGCTTTGTTAACGCGAATCCCCTCTAATTTTGAAAGGAAAATCCATGCAATATACAAAAGAATTTAAAGCCGCACTAAAAATAAAATTGGAAGAACATGAGGGCGACTATGCTTATCAAGCCATTTTCCGTGAAGCACTCGATTTTTTGGAGGAACATGAGGATTTAGTTATTTTTGACGGTTCAATTACTGACCATCAACAAGGCTCTCCACTAGAAACAACAAATCAGTCTCATCCTAAAAACAATACAAATGAACCGACCAGCAATGGAAAATCCTCTACGCCTCATCTCCAGTTAGATTTCTCTAATTTAGAAAACATGGCCAAAGAAGTATTGAAAATGGAAGTTCCAGAAACTCCAAATCTTGAAATAAAACCTGTGAGCGCCACTGTTGAGCTTCAAGAACTGGAAGACATAAAAGCGACTCCGGAAGCACAGAGTACAGAGACCCAACTACCAAAAGCAACTACAAGCCCTTCACGAACAAAGGAACTCATCAAACGGCAAGCACGTCCTGTTCCTCCAGTTGATGCGGATAAACGTGGTAAAGCTTTGAATGAAAGTAAAGTCGAGGTTGCCTCTTCTCAAGAGCGTTCGACTCAACCACATAAATATGAGACCAATCCGGAAAAAACGGAACAATCTGAAGAAGATGAGAAAAAGTTACGCATGGCAGCATTAATCGCTGAAAAACGGAAACAAGCAGCTCTGGAAGAGGAGGAAGAGGATGAGTAAGACGCCGTTCTTAGATCGCTACACGGAAAACCTTACTGAAAAAGTCCGAGGTAAGATTGAAGACTTTAAAGTTTTTGGGAGAGATAAAGAAATCAGTCAAGCGATGAGGGTTTTGAATCAAAAAAATAAAAATAGTCCTGTATTAATCGGTGAAGCTGGAGTCGGGAAAACTGCCATTGTTGAAGGAATGGCGGCTGAGTTCATTCTCAATACGAATCTTGTTCCACAGAAATTTGAAAATGCAGTAATCCGATCGCTTGAACTCTCTAGCTTAATGGGAAGCGAAGATGGTGGCTTTGTTGTTAAATTCAGAGGTATTATTGATGAATTAAAAACCTTCAAAAATGACAATATACTGTTTGTCGATGAAGTACACACAATCATGGGGGCTGGAGGAGCTGGGGCGTTAGATGCTGCTAATGCCTTAAAACCTGCACTAGCTAGAGGAGAAATCTATTTTATAGGTGCCACTACTCTTGACGAGTTTCACGACTATATTGAAGAAGATAAGGCAATGGAACGAAGAATGGTTCCTATTATGGTTAATGAACCTAGTCCAACGGAAGCAATTGATATTCTAAAAGGTGTAAAGCCCAGTTTTGAAAGATATTTTGGATTGAAAGTCAAATTATCAGCAATTAAAAGCGCCGTAGAGCTTTCTGTTCGTTATATCCCAGAACTCTATTTACCTGACAAAGCGATTAGCTTAATTGATGCAGCATGTGCTTTGGCAACTGTTAAAAAAAGTGATGTTTCAAAAATTGAAATTGCGGAAGTTCTTCAGGAGAAAAAGGGAATACCAGTTTCAACGATTTTAAAGGATGACAGTATCCGATTGGAAGAATTACGTGCCCATTTACGAAAAAGAGTAAAGGGACAGGATGAAGCGATTGAAGAAGTTGTTGGCTCTCTAGCCGCAGCTAAAGCAGGGATTCAAAATGAAAAGCGTCCATGGGAGAGTTTTCTTTTTCTTGGGCCGACTGGAGTAGGGAAGACTGAATTGACCAAGGGAGTGGCAGAAGTTTTATTTGATAGTGAAGAGGCCATGATCCGATTGGACATGAGTGAATATCAGTTACCCGGTTCTAGTGAAAAACTGATTGGGACGAGAAAAACGACAGGTTTTTTAACGGAAGCTGTAAAAAAGAAACCTTATTGTGTAATTTTGCTCGATGAGATTGAAAAAGCTGAGCCTAAAGTCGCAGATTTATTTTTACAAGTTTTAGACGATGGTCGCCTGACAGATGGTCGCGGCCGCACTATTTCATTCAAAACGACAGTTATTTTCATGACAACGAACTTAGGAGCAGAGCTCATCAAAACTAACTCTGAATTGATGGGGACAGATCTTAGTGAACGTGACCGTCTCAATTTCTTAAGCCGGATTGATAACGCTTTGCTTCGAGATGTTTCAAATCCTCATTCAGAAGGTTTCAGAAGGGAGTTTGTCAATCGTATAGGTAAAAAAGTAATTTTTAATATGCTAGAGAAACCAGTAATTCGAGAAATTGCTGTTAAGAATTTAGAACTTTTGCAAGAAAGACTCTTGAAGCAAAATTCATATTTAGAATATGATGAACGACTATTAGATTATCTTGTATATAACGGTTCAGATAAGTCTAACGGTGCTCGTCCTATTGAACGTTTCATAAAGAAAAAGGTCACCGAGCCAGTAGCGGAAATTCTATTAGATCATCCGCGTCAGATGGTGATGATTACCTCGGAAATAATAGGAGAGGCACCAACATTATTTGAAGCAATTGACAGACGTCAGATTAAATTTAGTATCGTCACTCAAAACATATAAAAATACTTAGAAAAGCAGTATTGATAAGTATCTTTACACGCATTAATCGAATAAATAGTGATCATCAAAACAGATCACGAGGAGGAAAGGTAGCTGAATAAGCTGAAATGTGCTCCTTTATCAACTGACACAGGAATATTTCATTATGGCAACACTCCATCAAATACGTAATAAACTATTTTTGCGTTGTTTCGGTTCTTGGTTTATAGTAGAATTAAATTAAGGAATAAAACAAGTGTAAGTCTAGTGGTAATAAGTCAAATATAAAGTCACAGAATTCTTAGTAAAAATCTTAAAAAAAGACAGCACGAAAGAATCCAGCAAAAATTTACAATTTTTTACTAGGCTAAATCAAGGAATTGTGCAGATAAAACTAATTATCTTCCATAAACCTCCTTGGTGGCGTATAGAGTTGGTGATTGCGTAGTAGCACATCCACCAGACGCACAAGTTTTCTTGCGGTTAAAACGACGGCTCTCTTGTGTTTATGCTTAGGAACTTCGTCTTTCTTCTTCTTGTAAAATTCTGCGTATTCCACGTTATGCCTTCGTACCGAATCGGCGGCTTCGACTAGGTAATATCGAAGGTAACGGTTACCTCTTTTTACAAGAGAAGTGTTTTGAGAAGAAGTATTTCCAGATTGGTTTTCTTTCCAATTTAATCCAGCATATTTAGCTACCTGAGGGTGGTCTTTAAAACGATCAATCTGACCAATTTCAGCGATAATCCCTGCGGCGAAAACCTTCCCTATGCCAGGAATGCTTGTTAAGCATTGATATTCAGGGAGAACTTCTACCATGTCTTCAATAGCACGATCAATTTCTTTTATCATCTTTTCTAAGCTTCGTATTTCCCGAGCGAGAAGGCTGAGAACAGTATTGACAGAGTCTTGTTGTACATGAGATAAGCGGTAAGAACCAGTTATTGCAGCTTGAATCGCTTTAGCTAATTTATCAGGGGCTTTAAATTTACCTCTTCCTAATTTCTGGATTAATTCTACGAATTTTTCTAGAGGGAGTGAAGCTAATTCATCGAGTGTGTAGTCTTCAACCATTAAAGTCATAATCGTTGCGCTCCAGATATTTGTACTTAATTGATGATTCTTTAGTTCTATGGAAAGCGTATTACACTTGTAATAGATGTTTTCTATAAAGTGCTGTTTGGTACGAACTAATTGTTCAATGAGTTGAAGTCTGGTTCTTGTGAGGTGCTGAAGCGCATTGTATTTTTCTTCTTTTAGGTAAGATTTTGTGAAGCGTTCAATACGAAAATAGTCCGCAATGTAGAAGGCGTCAAGCGTATCATTTTTATTTTCTTCAAAGGCTTCACGATATTTCTTGATTTTAGCGGGTTGCTCAATCATGACCTCCACTCTAAGTTGTTTTAATTCAGAATCTTCATGAAAAAACATTGCTGGATGAAAACTGTATAAAGATGTTGCCTCCATTCCAATAACAATGCGTTCAAAGTGGTAGATGTCATTGAAACGAAGGACTTGTTCTTTAATTTCAGAAGCCCCAATGATATCATTACCGAAAGTAGCAGAGAAAAGTACCTTCATCTCAATATCATTGGTCATGATACAGACGTCTAATTTGGTAGAGCTAATGTCTAAACCTACAAAACATTTCATTTGGAAGGACCTCCTTTCTTTTGATTAGGAAAATATACTTGACTACTGAGAGATTCCCCAGAATACTGTATCCCATCATCCTCGCTTATTAGAATACTCATCACAAAGGTTACTTACCGCCTGCTCACTACTAAGAGCAGAGTAATATCTGTGGAAACAGCTAGTGGGTTTGAAGTTGTGAAACAGCTCGGGTCGCAGACTTACCTAGAAGACAAAGCAACAAGGAGGAGAAGCATATTCCTTTTGAGTCCATTCCTAAGAATAATTATTCTGGGAAATATCACAATAGTCAAGTAAAACGAAAATAAATTTATAGAAAATTGGGGTAAAAAATCCCAATAATTTATATTATACGAGGAGTGGGTTTATGTATGAAAGAGAGTAGATCTTTAGCATTTTTCAGAGCCTTGAAATATGGATATTTTGTCGATGGTTTCTCTGGTTTTTTTTGGATGAGCGTTAACGTAGGTCTAAATATTTTATGTACTAAATACTTGTTAAAATACCTAGCGCAAAATACGATTGGAAGTCAAGTTTCTAAGTATAGTTTTATTGAGTCATTTGTCTATCTAGTGCTAGCGCTTTGGATGGTTCTTGGTTGCCTCTTAATCCCAATATCATGCCAGTATTGGTACCATCTACTGAGAGATCGTTCTTTAGATCATATGAATCCAAGTGCACGCAATTCAATGATGGTTCATAAGGAAATTATGGCTGATTGGAATAGAATCAATGCTGGATGTATCGGAACATTATTTTATTTCATTTGGGATCTTAGTGGCATATTCATTAAGGGACAATTTCTTGCACTAACATGGTTATTTTGGGTAAAGAAAACAATTAAGTTTTATTAAATCAAATTTTGAAAAGGAAAAATACTTATGGAAAAAGAAAAAGTGATGGCAATAGGGTTTAAAGTTTCAGGAACTCGCATTATAAATAATGAGTTAGAAAATATACCTAAGGGTAGCACAGTATATGTCAAAAGAATTGATGAAAATGATGATTTGATATTTACCATTGACCCTAATCAAGCACTGAAATTAAGTGCGGATATCCCTCAAGTTCTTGACAATGCTAAAAAATATGCACGAGACAACGAACTTGAGCTTGCATGGTTTGGTTTACAAGCCGTTCTAGAAAAATAAAATTTAAAAAAGGAGTTACCTTATGAAAATGAGTAGGAAAACAATGATTACTAGCCTTGTTGCAGTAGTTTTAGTCGGTGGAGGAATTGGTGGTGGGTTTGCCGTTCATCAAGCTGATGTACAGGCAAAACAAGTCGCTGTAGAAAAAAAAGAAGCTAAGATTAAAGCTGATAAAAAAGCTGAAGAGGTTTTGGTATCAAAAGCTAAAGAAGCATTATTAAAAGCTCAAAAAGAAGATTCTATCGTTAATGTTTCAGAAGCCCAAAAAGCGGTCAATGCCTTGAAAAAGGGAAGCAAAGCTCAAAGAGATGGTTTGGCTGAAATTGATGACATTCATGGACGCATTAAGAATGAGGTTGCAGCTAAAAACGCTGTAGAAACCCTCAAAAAAGACGCTTTAAATTCTGAAAAAAATAAAGCTGCTCATACTGCTGTAAACAAACTCACCAATCCATATAGCAAAAGCCTTAAAGATGCTTTAAATAAACAAATTTCTGCATCTGAAGCCCAAGCTAAAGCATCAACTGCTCAAGTTAAAGCAAAACAAGAAGCTGATGCTAAAGCTAAAGCGGATGCACAAGCTCAAGCGGATGCGGCAAATAAAGAGCAACAAGAAGCAAATAATCAACAAAATCAAGCAGCAAATAATAACACTGCGAATGGTTATTCAAACTCTGGTTATACTAATAATACCTCAGGTGGAGGTAGCACTAATAATTACACTGGGAATACACAAACCCCAACTGCTCCACCAGTAAATACACCACAGACACCACAAGCTCCTCAAAGTCCTCAAACCCCAAATAATGGGAATGGGCCTAGTCATCCACAAGATGGTTCTATTGGTAGTTTGGATCAGAACGAGGAGGATGCTCATAACGCTGGTACAGGTAATGCAGTAAACAAAGTACCAGGATCGACATGGTAATGAACTAAAATTTTATTTTGACCATCACGTCATAAAACTGTCAGAAGGACAAGCATTTAAGTGCTTGTCTTTTTTGTATTCACATTAATATTAGGAGGACTCTATATGAGTAATAAACAAAACAAATGCCGCAAGTGGAAGTCAGGAAAACATTGGCTCTATAGTGCGGGAATTTTGGCTGTTCTAGTCGGAGGAAGTGCTGTTACTTTTAATGTTGCACCCCTTGTTATTCATTCGCAAGCAGCAACTACTCTTCCGCCGAGTTTTAACCAAATTGGAACTATCGGTTCTGCTCCACTCTATCAAACCTCAGATACTTCATGGACAACGATACAAAAAGGTGTAGACGCCATGGCTAAAGATGTTAAAGCGGATTACGTGGTTGGTGCTGTTAGTAAAGACGGCAAAGGTCAAGCAATTGGTTGGTGGGACGGACAAACCACATATTCAGGTATGCCGTTAGGTAGTTTAATAACAGCGAGTCCTAGCGATCTATCACAACCCAATTATAATTTCGTCAAGAAAGCAATAATGTCTAGTGCAGACGGTTTTACTGATGGCGATAACTTCAATTATATTGATACCACAGGGCAGTACGTTGGGATTCATAACGTAGGTCAAGCATATGAGGTTTCTTCTGGAAAATATATTCCTGTGGGATTGAAAGTAACGATTAACGATGCTACCTACTACGATGGTGTCAACCCAGCTCCTCGCGATGTTTTTGCGGATGGGTATAAATTAATGGCGGCCGCTCGTAACGATGGTGCTGGAAATATCACTATGGGGTATGTTGTTGTTATGACAGGGGTTCCTGCCGTGGATAACGGTGGTGGTGGTGAAGGAGGCGGAGGCTCTGGATCTGGACAAACCTATGGTGGTGCTACAACTGGGATTCCTGAAAGTGTTACGGTTACAATTTCTTATGTTAATGACGCTACAGGTCAAGTTTTACCCAATAACTCACTATCAATAATGAAAGTAGCAGATGTTGATGCATCGCAACGTGCTCAAGTGGGACAAAATGCTCTAGGTTACATCATTTCTGATCCGTCTAATCTTCAAGTTGATAACAACGCACTAACAGCCAACAACAGCACAGTTGTTTCAAGTCCGGGGCTTAGTGCGAATTCATTTATGACCATTAAAACAGCAGCAGATTTCTCCTTAAAATACACGGACACTTTTGGTAATCAAAATCAGGGCAGTATCATCATGGCCTTGTTCGGTAAAAATGCTGCAACAGTTCCAACTCCCGAACCAGAATTAACAAAGAATGTTCTGGCCAAGACGCAATCAACTGGTTCATATCCAACCGGTCTCACACAAGCAGGCGCTGAGTTCAAGCTCAAGAACAAGTCCACTGGAGCCTTCTTGAAAGCTTCTGATGCGGTAAGTGCAGATAAACCTATTTCCACAAGCAATGGAACCGTTGGAACTGCCACAGATGGGGCATTGAAGTGGACGACTGGGGCAGATGGAAAAGTAGGAGCTTTCAATATTCCTGCACGTGATAGCACTGGGAATGTAATCACATGGGAGTGGGTTGAAGTTAAAGCTCCAAAAGGTGAAGCTATTTCTGCTCCAGATGGCAATCAAGATTTCAAAGCTGATTTAAATGGCACACCAGATTCAAATGGCAATTTAGGCACTACTGGAACGACAATCAAAGACACTCCAATGGTTGAAACAGGAATAGCTAAAATCAATGCCGATTCAAATGGTGCAAGTACCAATGGGATGCCTGATTTGTCTGGTGCTGAATTTACATTGAAAGATGCTGTTGGAAATGTGATGAAGCAATCACAAGGGATTAACCCTGCCACAGGCAAACAAGCCAATGTCAAACTCATCAATGGTGCCCAATATGCCCCATCCGCAAACGGAAACATTGTTTTGGTCACTAATGGACAAGGTTTAGCCGGTGCAGTTGCGAACGTTGATTTACCAAGTGCTGAAGGACTACAATGGGTGGAAACAAAAGCTCCAGACGGTTTTGCGGTGAATGATAATCCAGCCAATGTTGATTTTGCTAAGGATAATGCTATTGACAACTCCACAAATAATGTCATGGACAACAAGGCAAATAGTTCAAAAATCTCTGATAAACCTCTTTTTGAAGCACAGCTTGATAAAGATTCAACAAATGTAGCTTTTGACAATAAATTAGGGGATGCAGTTTATGAATTGCAACGGATTGATGGCACAGCCGTGAAGCAAAATCAGGGTCTGGATCCCAAAACAGGAGATTCCGCGAACGTTGTTGTCCTTAAAGGAACAATGGTTCAAAATCCTGATAATGACATTCAAGTCAAATTGACCAATGATGGGCAAGCTGATGTTAAGAATCTGGATGGAACATTAGTCGGTAAGGATGTGAAGTGGGTGGAAATTGATCCAGCTTCAGGTCATGCCCTCAATCAAGAAGCTGCTAAAGGTTCATTCGATAAAGACCATCTTTCAAATGACCATTCTAATTTTTTAGCGACAAGTAAAACGACTGACAAACCACTGGGTGAATCAGAAATTGCTAAATTGGACGCCGACACAGGGGATAATACTACTCAAGGAGCAGGGACTCTTGAGGGGGCAGAATTTACTTTAGTCGATAAAGCTACGCAAACCCCTGTTAAACAAAGTCAAGGTGTTGATCCCAAAACCGGACTTCCTGCAAATGTTGTGTTGCGCCCAGGGGGGAAGTATGCTCCTGATGCTAATGGAAATATCGTTTTAGTTACTGATGCGACTGGTTCGGCTCATGGTGTACAAAACATTGATTTAACGAATAATCTCAATTATCAGTGGGTTGAAACCAAAGCACCCTATGGTTATACGATTTCCGACAAACCCGTTGACGTCACATTCGGGCCGGATAATAAGGTGGATGATAACACCAATAATTATGAGGATGATAAGGAACTTGGCTCAACGGTTAAAGACCGGATTGTTGACTTTGGCTTCTCATTCATCAAAACTGCGACAGATAATGGGGCGACCTTCCTCAATGATGCTGAGTTTAAATTGATTCCTCAAGAAGGAACAACCAATAGTTTAGGACAATTTGATAATGGCAAAGACACCAATATCAATGGACAGGACACTTATATTGATCCAAACACGGGACTTGCGACCCCTGTTACTGACGTAAATCAGCTCTATCTTGGTGATACTCAAGTCTCCCATGACTGGACAGACCCACAAGGAGGAACGTCAGCTGGCCGTGTAGAATATGATCATGTACAAGTTGGAAAATATCACTTGATTGAGTCAAAAGTTCCAGATGGTCATGAAAAAATGCATGATTTGGAAATTTCCATCTTACCTGAAACCATAACAAATGGCGCTCCAGATGAGTATGAATTTAAAGTAAAAGATCTTGTGACCGGCAATGTTCTTCGTGATTCTAAAATCAAAGTGTCTTATCATGCGACAGAAAACGGGCGCCCACTCATCAATGATAATAATTTCTTAGGAGACTTTAGTCTCGGATCTATCTTTGATGAGGTAACGCCACCGCCAGTACCAAGTATTGACGTGGAAAAAGCGGACAAAGCCATGCCTACCGCAGGAAAAGGCAATGACACAGATGCTGAAAATAATGTCGGCCCAAATGACCGTGATACTAAAGACACTGCCCTTGTGATCAAGGATGGGGAAAGCACCGCAATTCATTTCTTATTTACAAACAATGGTGAAGATGATTTAACCCAACTCAAACCAGTAGATAAAACAATCAATGGGGATGTTGACGTCAAAGAAATCAAGTATAGCTACAATGGAACTGAACTCACTCTGAATAAAGAGGGATTATTGACTACAAGTGATGGTAAACTCTTTGTTCTTCCAGTTGGTAAAGCCATTCAAGCGACAGGAACTTTGGCTGCTTTGCCAGCTGGTCAACTTCACACTGACCAAGTAGACATCAATGCCATTGGGGTAAAATCAAATCAACCTGTTCATGATAAAGATACATGGAACGGTGCTGTACCGAAACCTTCTGTAGATATTGAAAAAGCAAATGGGGGAACTCCAGCTGCTGGTCAAGGAAATCACACAGATAAAGCAGATAATCTAGGCGCTAATGACCACGATACCAAAGATGGTTTCTTTGTCATCAAGGATGGTGAAGAAACCGAATTAGACTTCAGAGCCACTAATAATGGAACAGAAGACTTGACCCACGTCTCCATCAAGGATATGACCACGGATGGTTCTGTGGAGGCCAAAGATTTTGTCTGGTCTTATGAAGGTCAAACGCTTAAAATCAATAAGAACGGTGAATTTGAAACTCAAAATGGTGAACTTCTCGTTTTCCAAGTTGGAAAATCAATCACTGGTAAGGCGACTTTACCTGCTCTCCCTGCTGGTGAATTACACGGCGATGACGTCACCGTCAAAGGGACTGGAGTATTATCAGGTAAACCAGTAGAGGACGATGACAAATGGCATGGTAAAGTGAAAGAAAAACCATCTATTGATGTCGAAAAAGCCAATGACATTCTGCCTAATGCAGGATTGGGTAACCATGCAGATAAAGCGGATAACGTAGGTGCTAACGACCACGATACTGAAGCAACGCTTTTGGAAGTGAAAGATAAAGCAACCACACGTCTAGAATTCCGCTTGACCAATAATGGGAATGAAATCTTGACTAAGCTCAAAGCGAGTGATACCACCCTCAAAGGATCAATCAAAGCCAAAGATTTTGTATGGAAATATAAAGACCAAACCTTAAAAACGGATCAATCGGGTTATTTTACCTTACCAGATGGTAAACTTTTGAACCTTCCAATTGGTGAAAGTTTGACTGCTACGGCTATTCTTCCAGCTCTCCCGGCAGGCGAACTTCATACGGATGAGATTAAAGTTTCCGCAGAAGGGCTCTATAGCCATAAACCAGTAGGTGACGAAGATCTATGGAATGGGAAAGTGATCCCTCATCCATCGATTGACGTTGAGAAAACAAATGGTGGGGTTTTCGGTAAAGGAAATGGTAACGGTGGAGATAAAGCCGATAACGTGAAAAATGACCACGATACTAAGGAAACCGCCGCTGAACTCAAAGTTGGTCAAACAACAGAAATTGACTTTAATTTCACCAATAACGGCAATGAAACGTTGATTGATCTGAAACCAGTTGATAAAACAATTGATGGTAAAGTTGACGTCACTAAAATTACCTATTCGTACAAAGGAAAAAACGTGACAGTCGATAAAGACGGATATTTCGTATTAGATGGTAAACGTCTTGAATTAGGTGCAGGTGAAACCATCACAGGAAAAGGAACGCTTGAAGGTCTTGAAGCTGGAAGTACACATGGTGATGAAATCTCAATTTCTGGAATCGGTAAGTATTCTAAAACTCCTGTAGGTGATAAAGATGAGTGGCATGGGAAAACACCTCAAAATTCTACTACGCCACCAGTTTATAACATCATTATCCCTAATACAGGGGAGAAAATCGCTGGATATTTGACAGCGCTTGGCTTCCTCTTAATGTCTGGTTTGGCCTATCTTAAAATTAAGAAGGATAAAAAAACTTCAGGAAAAAGTGAAGATTAGGAAATATTAGCATATTTTCTCAGAACAGTTTTTACTATCTTTCTCATTATCGAGGAAGGTAGAATAAAGCTGTTTTGAGAGTGTGCTGAGATTGCCATTCTGAGTGTATTTCAATAATGAAAGTGGGTGATTACCTATAAAAAAGATAAAACAAAGGCTTTCTGGAATTGGATTTTTACTATTAGTATTAGTCAGCGCTGCTTTAATTTTTCACAATTCTATTAAAAATTGGGTAGTAGCTCAAAATCAAAACCGCTATTCTCTTCAAAAATTTAATGAAACTACACTGAAAGAAAATGCAAAACCAAAAGCAAATTTTGACACTTCAAGTGTAAAAACAGTAAACATTTACGATGTTCTGAAAGCCAAGTTCGAAAACCAAGCTTTCCCAGTAATAGGGGCGATTAGTTATCCTGAGGTAGGAATCAACTTACCAGTTTTCAATGGTGACGGAGATACCACGATGCTCTATGGCGCTGGAACAATGAAAGAGGGACAAATTATGGGGCAAGGGAACTTTGCGCTCGCCAGCCACCATGTTTCAAATGTGATAGGTCAATCGGGGGCCGGATTACTTTTCAGTCCCTTAGTCAATGCTGAGGTAGGACAGAGGATCTATTTAACTAACAAGGATGAGATATTTGAATATCAAGTTCAAAAGGTCTATATGGTTTTACCTGACCAAGGCCATGTTATTTCAGATCAACCTAATCAAAAAATGATCACATTAATTACCTGTGCCACTGATGATCATTACCGGATTGTTGTTCAAGGAAATCTTGTTGAAACTTATCCGTTTGATTCAGACAACGCAAAATGGTTTGAATCCAAATTTACTCAATATCGAAAATAGGAGTATTTATGGTTAAATTGTCAAATTCAAAAAAAGAATTGGTCTTGCTGTGTATGTCTGTTGGGATTTTTTCTTTTGGTGTTGGTGGTTCAGTGGCTTATTTTAAAAATGAAGCTCAAACTCCTAATCCAGCGAAAAGTTTCCCTAGTCCTCAATCCAAGCCAAAAGAAAGTGTCCAAAAATCTAAGCACACGGATAAAAACACGTGGCTTTCCAAGGGTAAAACCACTGAAAGCGAGAAGACCCAAGTCTCTGAAACAAATAAAACAACAACATCTTCATCAAAAACATCCGAAACATCAGTGTCTACAACTCAACCACCAATTCAGGAAAACACTAAAGTAAATGCGGAAGTTCCACAAGTAGAGGAGCCGTGCCCGAAAGCAAACCCTGAACAGAACACGATTAATCAGGACGAGATTTATCTCGAAGAAGCAAAACGTCTTAGCGAACAAATTCGCTAAGAGCATCCTGATGCTGTAATCAATATTATTAAAGAAAGTAGATAGGAGGCCACCTATGGCTAAAAAAATCAAAAAATATACTACAACTGAAATCAGAAATCTGAAAAACAGAGCGAAAGAACTTTCAGAAGCACTTGATGAGGACTTAGATCAAGTGATTGCTTCATATCACGAAAAATATATTAATGAGAAACAGGCTGAAATTCTTGAACAATTCATTAAAAATAAAAAACGCGAGCAAGCAGAACGTGAAGTCAGTAAAAAAGCAAAGGCAAATGCAGGTTCTTCTGAAGAATGGACTGAAGAAGAGCTGGAAGAATTGAACAACACAACGACTTCGGAATAGTCCGTGTATTCTCAAACATAAAACCATGTGTTTTTACACGTGGTTTTGTCAATCCATTTATAAAATAAACAACGGTGAAACGTGTCGGATAGTGGACAAAAAAATATTTTTTTATTTTTTTAAAATTAGCCATAAACAGGACAACCACAAGCTTAAAGAGCTTTTTTAATCATTATTATAATCAATAAAACTGTCTTTTTTTTGGACATAAGCTCTTGTTTTTTTTCAAAAGGATATACTAAAAACATAAAATAATGGAGGTTCACAATGAACAAATTAATAACAAAAATGACATCATCTTGGACTAAAGCAGTGGCTTACGTCAATATTGGTCTAACCATGCTTTTTATTCAGCACCCAGCATTTGCGGCTACAGATCCTTTTGCCAAAGCCAGCTCAACGGCAGAAAATGTAAAATCTAGCATACAGGGTATTACTGTTATTGTAGCAGCGGCCATGCTTGCGATATGTGGTTTGTTGTACATGCTCCCAATCAAATCACTAAAAGAAGCGATTAAAAAGCATATTGGTGGCATCATTATTGGAATCGGCATTGTATTTGGCGCTGGAATGATTGCCTCTTATGTTGTGACTTGGGTTCAATAATTAACCAGCTAGCAAAAGGAGAAGAGGTATGGCCTTATTTAATAAAAAGAAACAAGCTTCAGTCGCCTTCCAAGATGATTATTTCCTGAAAATTGAAAGTTTGTCCTCAAATCACCCTTTCATTCTAGCAGTGAAAGAGCAAGAAGGCGTAGAACTCCCCTATTTAACGTTTGCTGCGTTTGAAGTTCGAGCCAATCATTGGTTGGATCAACGTCAAACAATCGAAGAAAGTCTTGATTTGGGACGAGCTGAAGTGGCCTATCAAAATGAAGGACAACTCTCACAAGAAGAAGAAGGATTTATTGAACAGCTGGTGTTAAAGGAAGGGTATGCTACTATCTTGCAAGGGATTTCAGAAACGGTATTTAACCACAGCGCTTTCGATCCATTCACTTTTGATCAGAAAAAATACTACCTGCATGATTTATTTGAAGCTTGGGGGAAAAGCCTCAAGTGCGAAGGCGAAGCGTTGTTTTTACCAGAGTTTCCTAAACATGAAGCTGAAGGTCTTGGATATGTAGCTGTTGAAATGGCAGAAGACTTTCCTTATCACCGATTTAAAGCTGTTACTGAAGAGAACAGTGAAAGTGAAGAAGCGGTGGCGGCGATTTCATCTGATCATAAGGAAGAAATCAATGCGCCTGATTTGCTCGATAAAAATGGTGATAATAATGAATTAGTTTTTGGAACTTCAAGCAACAACGAAGTCCTGATCGCTACTTCACAAAACCAGTCTTCACCAAATATCGGTGCAACAAAAACGCCTGTTACAGCCATTTCATTGAAAAGCCTTGACAAGTTTGAAATCGTACAAGATGCTCAAGGGGTCGAAAAGGATTTAAACGATTATCGTCAGCGTTATAATCGTGAAATCGAAGCGATTGATGAAAAAATACAACCTTTACAAAAAGCAGTGATCAAGCGGCGTTTGAGAATTTTGGAAGTTTCTGAGAAACAACAAATCGCTCTGCAATTGCAGAAGCAAGACAATCGAGACCAAATTAAGTCACAGATTCTCAATTCTGAGCGTCAAACCTTCTCAAAAGCAGAACAAAAGCTCAAGCTTTCGCTTAACGAGGAGAAACAGCTTCTGTTGGATGAAGCGAAACGTTCCTATGAAGCACAGATTCAAAAAATAAACGTGGAGAGTAATCAGCGATGGAATCAAGAGCTTGAAAAACTCCAAAAATCACATTTGAGTTCAACTCAAGAAAAACTCAAAAATCAGTTTGCTGAAGTAGAACAGAAATTAGAGCGATTCATCTCTGGAGAATTGTCCTTACTTCAAGAAAAGTTGCGTAAAAAGCAACTTTTGCTTGAAAAAGAAGCTACAGAAGCACTCCACGTTCAAAATCAAGTCGTCAATAGTTATTATTCACATTTACTTGACCAAAGACGTGCAGAGTTATTGGAACAGTCTCATGCTATTCATTCCAGATTATCTGAATTTGATGATGAAGCTTTATCCCAAGTTAAAGAAAAACATGGCAATGCTACGGATTTAACTCAACAAAAAAAGCCTCGTTCTTTAACGTATAAAGTACGCCCTAAGACAACTCAAGTGAAAGAAAACATGGATAAAGACACGTGGGTTGACAAGTATAATAACAAGGAAAGCAACCCTCAAATTATTTTTCTTGAGGAGAATAAAAAACATGAACGTTCCTTTGAAAAAAATCCACTTTCAAAATTAAAACATTATGCTTTGGTTGCATTGATTCTATTGGGGATTGGTGGAGCTGGATATATAACAGGATATTCAGCATTACAATCTATCCAAGGCAACCAAGCCCCACCAATTCACGAAACAAAATAGGCAGTGCTTTAAAGTGAAATGAGAGGTGCGAGAATAATCAAGCATCTGGTGATGGAGGGTTCGATTCCCAATTCTCGCATTAACACAATAATAATATAAGGAGAATAATCTAATGAACACTACTTTTGGTACTGGCCGAGTGGCCAAAAAACCTATTTTCGACACAACTAAAAATGGAGTTCCTCGTTTAAGTTTTCAATTTGCGATGGATTCCAGCATTAAAGAAGGCGATGAGTATTTGAGCTATTATGTCTCTGTCGTGGTGTACGGTACACGAGCAATGACAATGGCAGAGTGGTTAACAGTCGGAAGTCCCCTTGCTATTTCTGGAGAACAAGGAACACGAACCTACGATAAAAATGAGGTTCGTCAATATTATACTTTTTTGAGATTAGACAAATATCAACGTCTAGAAAGTCGTGATTTGGCAAACCTACGAAAAGTAAACAATGAAAAACCAGAGGTTGTCGATAAAGGACTTGATGAAGAAATGGGGCTTCCTAATGTAGGTCGTGGTTATGAAGACTACTAAGCAAAATAAAGAGAACAAGACAAATTGGTTAAAAAGCTTCTTAGCATTATTGATGCTTTGTGTAGGAACCCCTTTATTCATTATTTACTGGTCTCTTTATGATAAGTTAACGATAAATCCTCGGTTTAAAAAGGAAATCAAACCCTTTTTACAGATTAAAAAACGGAGTATTTTATTTTTGGGAAATACCTTAATGATCTGTTTGGGGTTGTTAGCCGGTCTATTCTCAGCCAATTTCTTACGAGTATTGATTGGGTATTTATCTGGAACAACACTCTCACTACAATCAACTGATCACGCTGCCGTCTCCCCTTGGCCAATCCTATTTCAAGCCTTAGATTTAAAAAATCTCTTTAATTTCTATCTTTTTAGTCAAGCACCACTCCTGGTCATCCCACTCTCTGCCCTTTTTTCTGGATGTTTTATCGCCTTTTACTCTAAATTTTATAAAAAGCATCGAGATTTTAATGGAAACGAAAAAGGTGATGATCGTTTGCTTACACCGAGAGAACTTCGTAAAACTTACACTAAGATTCCCAATCGGGGACTCCGATTCAAGGGTTACGGTGGGATACCAATTTCTCATGAATTGGCCTCAGTCATTGGTGGTGGAAAAAAACTCATTAATTTAAGTGTGATTGCGTTGAAAGCCAAAATGCTGTGTCACTTTCCACGATTAGACACAAAAAATAAGTTTGAAAGTAATACAGATGAGTTTGTGGATGAGAACAGCAATCTAGGAATCAAAGCCTTAGGAAAAATTGGGAAGTGGATTACTGAATCAGAACGAATTCTAAACTTAGTAACCGGTAAAAGCGGGTCATATTATATTATTCCTGAGGCAGTTAATAGCATCATTGTAGGGATGACGCGTTCAGGTAAAGGGGAGACTGAAGTTACTCCAATTATTGACATTCTTTCACGAGCTGAAAAACAAAGCTCAATGGTTATCGGGGATCCGAAAGGCGAACTCTACCAAATGAGTTATGATACCTTGATTAAGCGCAATTATAATGTTCAAGTACTCAATTTTCAGAACGTAGATTTCTCAATGAGTTACAATCCATTATGGCGTGCCATTGATTTTGCAAAAAAAGGCTACTATGAAGATGTGCAGACCGCAGTTGACACTGTCGCAGAAGCTTTTTATAGGAATGCTAAGTCAACCGGTGATGGAAATGCTAAGTTCTGGGAAGACTCTTCTGTCAATCTCTTCTCGGCTTTGATTATGGGCATCATTTGGCGAGCAAAAGAAGCTAATGAATGGGAAACCGTTACCTTACGTTCGATGGTCTCTATGCTCAACCAACTTGGTTCTGAAGAAGTTTTGGTTGATGCAGAAGGAAACGAACTAACCCAAGAAGACCTCATGGAAGGTGTACAAGGCTTTAAACGAAGCAAAATCACTCTTTACTTTGATGAATTGAAGAAGATAAACCGTGAACAGCCTTCACAATTCTTGACTATGGCTGACGATTCATTCCGTCAATCAAACTTTGCCGGTGAAGAAACAAAGGGTTCTATTTTCTCTAGCATGATCTCAGGTGTTAAGAACTTCTTAAATGATTCGATTGCACGTATGACATCAGAAAACCAACTAGATATGACCACTGTTGGATTTCCACGTCAGTTAGCAATCAAATTCAGAAGTAGCACTGATCAATCCGTTGATAACCCTTATCTTAATCAGGTAGCAAAGCTTTCAATATTTAATACCTCAGGCAAACCCTTGATTAAAGAGACTAAAGTCATCATTGATAGCGCTGGATATTTAACTTACTTAAACGTTCCATTTTTACCAGAAACATCCATTTTTAAAGTTCAGCTAGATGAATTTGATGAACAATTGACCTTTAAAGTCGAAAAGAAAAATGACCGCATCAAAGCGGTTGAAATAGACCGGTTTGAAAGTCAAAAAGTTAGTGGTAAGGGATTACGTAAAAAAGTTTCTAAAGTCAAACAGACTACAGATGGTTTGGCGATAGAAAACGATGACATCACGATTAAATACTCAGAAAAACCAACCGCAATTTTCTTAGTGATCCCACCTAACCGTAAATCATTTAATGGTATGGTTTCACTTTTTGTCGATCAAATGTTCAATACTACATTTGACCTTGCTCAAAACGCAGATGGACGGACAGCTGTCAATCGTATTTCCTACGTTTTAGATGAGTTTGGTAATTTACCAGCTATTCCAAACATGGGAACCAACTTGTCAATTGGACTTTCAACTAATCAAGAGTTTTATCTTTTCGTTCAAAATAATGAACAAATTATTAAAATTTATGGCGCAGAAGAAGCAGAAACAATCTTTGGCAACTGTACTGTTAACATGTATATCAAGTCAGTTTCAGATAAAACTATGGAAAAATTTGAAAAAGCTTCAGGTGACAAAACTGTCACAGTTAGGCATAAAAATGAAAACGAACATGGAGGCGTTTCTATCAGTAGTAACACTGATAAACAAGCCGTTTTATCTCAAGGACAACTTAGAAAACTCCAAGCCGGAGAGGCCTTCATTTCTATTGGGGTGAAAGCTGAAACGAAGGCTGGTCAGAAAACGACAAACCATCCTATTCTGGCTGCTGGAAGATTTGAATTTCCCTATCGATATATGTTTCTCGTTAATGAATTCGATCAAAGTAAAACTTTGGCCGACATTCCAATTAAGAGTAAGCATCGTCACTTAAAACTCATTGATATTGCTGTGGACTGGTCTTTAAATTATGAAGGCCTGAAAGATTACCGCAGCAACCTTAAAAATCCGCGCAGGCCTGCAAATGGTGGCGTTGAAAAACTAAAACAAGGCAGAATTAAGCCTCCTCAAGCCGCATAAAGGAGTAACGTGAAACGTAAATTTTCAAAATTAAAACTAAATAAACCTTGGATAATGATGATGGGAATTGCGCTGATTATGATTCTCACCCCAATGATTGTTCAAGCCGCAAACCCTGCAAATTGGGCGCCACCTAAAGTTGGAGATGGTCTATTGGGCGGTGGGGATGTTACTAATAAAGCGGAAGCCATCAACTTCTATAATTATTTTTCAACTTATCTTACCCCTATGGGATGGGGATGGTTAGCTATTCCAGTATCAATGTTTGGAAAACTCTTCCAAGCCTTGTGCTCCCTTGCAGACACCTTACAAAGTGTATTCTTCACTTCTGTTAAATTCTTAGGCATCTTTTCAAGCCTCAGTGATGCTAATTCAGATCTTGGAAAGCTTGCTCAAGCTTCACAAAGGCTAGGACTCATCATCTTTGTAGTTACAGTAACCCTATACGGTTTCTTTGTTATCTTCAACGGAAAAAGCAAAACAGCCAAAAGTATTTTAACAACATTTATCATTGCTACTTTTGGTTTGAGTGTTGTTCCTTGGGGATTAAACAAAATCAATGGTTTTGTTCAAGACTCTATGGCCGGATACCAGCAGGCCACAGGAAATAAAAGTGTCGGGCTTTCCATCATACAACGAAATGTTGTAGATAAATTTGTACTCAATGAAAAGAACTGGAATGCGACACTCAATGAATCCGGCGGAGTTCTTACCCAACCAGAAAAGTATAACGTCATAAAATCAATTAATGATTGGGATGCTGGAGAAGTTGCTGGTGTAATGTCTCACGATTTATTGGAAGACATGGATAAGAAAAATGGCCCCAATGATGCTTCAGCTGTTGCTGTTTTTGAGCATCGCGTACAGAAGACTGTTGAAGCAAAGGGTGGTGTAGAAGTTTTAGAAGATCCTATGCTAACAACAATCAAATATCATAGTACTTTGGGAATCGCAAATATGGCAGAAGCTAATTATTTACGCTATAAAGTAAGTTGGCTCTCAGCATTTATTGAAGTGATTGCAACGGATGCTCTATTTGCACTTATGACAGTCAAAGTCATTTTGTCCCTCTATCAAATTGTTTCCACTTACATCGTTGGAGGAGTTTTGGCGGCAATTCGTGCCAAAGACAGCAAAAAAGCCAAAGGAATTTTGAGTTCGATTTTCTTTGGGGCGATGGGAGTACTTTTTGATTTAATTGTGGTTTATATCTCAATTGACATCATAGCTTGGCTTCAAAGTGCCGCTGCACTTGATATTATGTCAGGCATTCCAGTTCCGGCTCAACTTTTACTTCGTGCACTGGCCTATGTAGGTGTCTTCTTTGGTTCATTTGCTGGAGTGGGAATTGTTGAGAAATATCTTGGGGTATCGAGCGGACAAGGCAATGCCTTACGTCAAGCTATGGCAGGCGCTATGATTGTATCCACAACTTTCAGTGCTATGAGAACTGCTGGCGGAATAGCAGCCGGCGGAGTTAAGAAAGGGATGGGGGCACTCAAAAGTGGGCTTTCATACCAACCATCATCCTCTGGAAACAGTGGTGGGGGAACGAGTGGAAAGAATTGGTCGTCTGGAACTGGAAACTTCAGTTCAACAAGTTCAGCTAACGCAGCCGAAAGCAATGCGGATAATTCTAAAGCCTCTAGCACTGGTAATCCATTCAATAACCAAGGTGAGGGACAACCACAAGCAGGTGGGCCTACTGGAGAAGATGATAAACAAAGTAACCGCCAAGAAGTGGCTAAAAAGAATATGGAACAACAAGCTCCTCAATCTCCAAGCTCTGAAGAAGCTAATCCTTGGGATTCAGGAATTGAAACGCCACAACCTAAGAGCAATCGTAGAGAAGAAGCAAAACAAAAGCTAGAACAACAAGCTTCAAATGGTGGTGGTTCAGACTTTGGACAAGTTTCACCTGAAAACTCTGGCGCTTCACACTCAAACACAGATGGTAGTGGTAGTTCAAATGACAATTCGGATGGTTTAGAGAAACAATCCCCTAACCCAACCAATGACCCCTTTGAACAACTTCACAATCGTATGGATCAGTTTGGTGGTCAAGTGGAAGATGTTAAAAACTATCAACAGAGTCAAATTAAACAACAGAGAAAAGCACAGACTGCTCAAAAGCGGATGCAGCGCAGTCAACGGATGAACCAAGCAATGAATACTTTGAGTTCGTCTGGTGCTGAAAGTCATATTGGTAAACAGGAATCTGAAGAAGAATAAGGGTTCCTTAACCACAGTGACTCGCCTATCCAATGATATTTAGCATTATTTCACGTTGCGATGCGTGAATAGGCGATTAAAAAATAAAGGAGACTAAAAAATGGAAAAATATGATGACTATGGCGTTCCGCGAGACGTGTTTTCTAAATTCAAATGGTATTATTTTTACTTTCCCGATTTAGCAGTTATTTTAGGGGCTTTATTTGGAATTATGATTGCAAATGGGTATTTCCCCAAAAGCCAATTTTTCAATATGGTGATATTTGATATAGCTACGATTATTTTAGCCATCTTTTTGATTCTAAGAACAAATGGGGATAAAAGAAATTATCATATTGTGATATTGTACCTTCAAAAGAAAGCTAAACGCTACCACCGCCATTATCGTTCAATGAACTCTACAAAGGAGATTAATACAGATGCCAATTACACCGACTAAAGTCAGCCAGCCCAAAACTTCTAAAACATTCTCATTTGTTGGTGGCTTGAGAAAAAAAGATAAAAGTAAGAAAACTAAAGTTAACGAACCCATTTTGTCGAAAGATCAACTCAAGCTACTAAGAGAATGGATTGAGATGGCCCCCTATAAACGCATTGAAAAATCACTGCAAGAGGAAATTGTTCTAAAAGATGATACAGTGATGGACTTTGTCCGTATTGAAGGCTCTGGGGCTAGTTCTGCAAGTTATGAAGAACAGCGAATTATTTTGAGTTATTTCTATACCTTTTTATCAAAAACTAAAGAACATTTCACGACCGAAGTGACCAATGTTCCTCTGAATTTACAAGTACAAATTCAATATAAAAATAGACGCTTGAACGCTGCACTGAGAGAAAATCCCACAAATTCACGTAGACAATTACAACTTGAGATGCGTAAGAACATCTTAAAAAACAAAATTGACCGGCTAAAAACAACAGAAAAAGAAATGACAAATATTGAGTATGTTGTCTATCTCTTTGCAGATAATCCTAAGGAACTGGAGCAAGTGACAAAGTCTTTCATGAAACTTGGTCAAGATTATCGCATGACTTTAACGCGTTTGAGTCGTGAAGAAAAAGAAGCGATTCTCTTTCAATTCAACAATATGAATACAAAACTTTAAGGAGTAACTATGAGTAATTTAAAAACTTATATCAAAAAAGGCTATGATCCAGAATTTTTATCACGTGTACAGCCTCAAGGTGGAATGAATATTAAAAGCTGGTATATTGAATACGGTGATGGATGTGCGACATGTGTGGTCGTGACGGGTTATCCAACCAGTGGTTTATCAAATATGTACTTGAAGAGCTTATTACAACAGCCACAGGTTATAGGATTTCAATCCACGGAATCATTTGAAAGTGAAAAAATCGCAGAAGCTGCAAATAAATCAATCAATGAAAAAGAATCCCGGATTAATCCAAATGCTAATAATACTGACAACATCAAGGAAAATAAAGAAATTATTGACTTATACGACTTGGTTGATGATGTAACGAGAAAAAACGAAGCAATGAAAGGTATTTCTATCAGACTTTGGGTTTATGATTTGACCCCTGAATTACTTGCAGCACAAGTAAAAAAAGTTCGAGATGGAATGAGCCAATTCAAAGCTGAAGTACTGCTTGACGAACTAGAGATGCAAATTGAGTCAATTTATACTCGTCCAAATAAACAAAAGAAAATTATTGGCGGTCGCCCTAATCGTCCTATCAAGAGTTACGATCTTGCCGGAGGCTATTATTATGACCATGAAAAGCTTGAAGATCCTCACGGCACCCTGTTTGGAAAGACTGCAACTAATGGAGCTGTCATTTTTGATTATTTTAAAAATGATCCGAATCGTACTAATTCCTTTATGCTTGTTTCAGGAACACCTAAAATGGGGCAAGGAACCTTTGTTACCGCATTACTAGATAATGCGTTTGCGGAAGGACACTATATCAGAAATATCAAGACGGATACCAAACCACATCTTAACACTTATACCGAAAACAATGCCGGACTTGTCGTTGAGCTTTCTGGGGGGAGCAATCTCATCAATCCATTCCACATCTTTCCAGCAGCCTCTGATAAAACTGGACAAGTAGATGAAATCAAATCATTCCGACTCCACCTCGCAAAACTAAAAAATCTCTACGAAGCCTTAACACCAAGTGCAACAGATAATCACTTCCGAGTTTTCCGTAGTCTAGTCAGAGGCTTTTACTGTCAATACCCCAATGAAAATGATCCCCTTTGGTACCTTAACCCAAAAAGACATCTGGATAAGCTAAAAGCGACTAAAATCCCTTATGAAGACTACCCTAAACTTTCAAATTTCATCTCTTTTGTGGAGTCTGCACGAATCACAGAACGTGATCCGGACATCAAGTCAATCATGTTTAGCATTAAAGAGACCTTTGAAGAACTTCTCCAATCACAACCCGATATGTTTGAAGGAACGACTAACCCAGCATTTAAAGGTTTGTCAGATGAGCGCCTTGTCACTTATGATTTATCTGGATTGGTCGGGCAACCCGAATACCTCAACGCCCAACTTTTCTCTGTCCTTGCATTGATTTCTTATGATGTGGTTGAAAACGGTAAACGTCAAAGAGATCGTCTACAAAAACACCCTCGAATGTTGGAAAGCGACATCGATCAAATTGTTGTCAATATCACTAATATTTCTCAGCTTCTAAGTCCACGCTACCCAAGCGCCTCAGAATTGATGAATGAATTAGTAGAATCTCTTTCTCAGAACTATGCTGGAGTAATAGTCCAAGCTCCCAATGTACAAGCACTCTTAGCACGTGCAGGGTCAGGAGAAGGAGATAAACGTCACTATATCGCAATGAACTCTTTATTTGATAAGATGACTTATCGAGTATTTGCTCAACTTGGGGTAAATGATAAAAATTTATTGGAAGAAGTCCTGAAAGAAGAACTCGGACAACATGAATTAAATGCAATTACAAATTTTGAGCAACGTCAACTCTATTTAGGAATTCATGGTCGGCGTGGCATTATCTTCACTCAAGAATATGAAGCTGAAGACTTGGCTGAGTATGGGGGATGGCACTAATGAAAAAATGGATTGCTCTATCCCTAACAGGTTTTATTGCCATTGGTGGATTAATAGGAATGTTTTTTCTAATCTTTACTATGATGCTATCCTCCACATCAGCTGAAGCGACTAGCTCAGACTGTTCAGACCTCCAAAACCAAAACCCCTCACTTCCTTCCTCAGAAGCTACAGCAGCCGTTGAAAAGGCCATTTTTGAACATTTAACACAAACTGAAGGGTTTTCTGGAGCTGGGGGTTCTGGCGCTCTTGCGGTCGCGAAGCGTGAGTCAGGATTTGATCCAAAAGCGGTCAATACTGGCGGAGGAGTAGCCGGAATCTTCCAATGGTCTGGCTTCCTCAATGCGATTAATGGCAATCGTATCACTTCAGAAGGTTCAATCAAGGCTGGAGATATGTCCACATTAACCCTAGACAATGAGCTTAAATTGCTCAAATATGAGTTGAATAATGGATACAAAGCGGCCAAAATGAAAGTCGGAACAGCTACAGATCCACAACAAGCTGCCCTTGATTGGTCAGTTACTTACGAAGGAGTAAGTCTAAGCGACAGTCAAACCAATACCACCCAAATTAAAGCGGATGCGACAGCTTTTTATCTGAAATATAAGGGTGAAGATATTCCTTCAAGTATTACCAATTCCATTGAAGATGGCAATCAAGAAAATATTGACAATGCGGAGAGTGAAGCCAATAGTGGGTGTGAAGTCGGTGAAGGTTCTGGAGAACAAGTTAAGGGAACGATTAAAATCGGTACTCTCTATAATCAGCTCACTCCAGAGCAAAAAAAAGCAATTGGTAAGCGCCCCAATTTCGCAAGTTATCCGGACGATCCTGCCAATGCTCCTTATGGGCATCAATGTGCATGGTATGTGACTTTCCGAGCAAAAGAAATGGGATTCCCCCTCTCAACGATTGCTCAAGGTAATGGTGTTGTTTGGGGGCAAAACGATCCGAATTTAACTTACCAAGTAGGAAAACCAAAACCACACGCGGCTGTTGACTTTAAACAGGGGCAAGCAGGCCGTGGGACAGTTCCTGAGGGGCATACGGCCTTTATCGAGTACGTGAACCCAGATGGATCATTGATTATCTCAGAATGCAATGTCGTCGCGGAACAGTCGGGGATGGATCGTTCAACAGCCATTCAATCCGAAGAAAGCTATGCAACAATTAGCGCTGAAGATGCAAAAACTTTGACTTATGTCACTCCAAAAGGCAAATCGTAATATATTATTGTATAAATTATAAATGTTAAACAATTTATAATCTAAGCATCAAAGTTCGTGAATCATGACCCTCAAAACTAAAGTCATACTTTTTATAAAAATTATCTCTTCTTGTTTTATTCTCTTCAGTTCTTTCGTCAACAATAACTCTTTCCCCCTGAATCCACAAACATTTAATTTCTTTAGCGTAAGCTATAAGTGCCTCCATAGCTAAACTACCTCTACCCTCGCTGCCAGTTATTAACACATCTGTAATAAACATGTATTTTTGAGTTTTACCATCTAATTCTTTTTCACAAATATCAAAGAGTAAGTACTGTGATGAATAGGGTGAGCGGAAGTGGATGCCAAAGATGTCTATTCTACCCTGAGCTTTGGAAAATCTATTGAAAACATTACCAAACTGACTTTCTTCTTGAGATATAGCAATAATATATTTTTCATGAAATTTTGAAGTCATTTCACGATAACCTACTAAACCATGTATTTCTGGAAGAACATTATTCACTAGTTCAGAGTATGTTTTAGCCCACTGTTCCCGTTCTTCCTGCTTTTCTAACTCATCTTTCATTTGCTGATGCATTCTTATTTCCATTTCTAATTCTTGGACGTCATCCTCTTTGTCGGTACTTTTAAACAGTCTTGAAAAATATTCTTTAATCATCACTCTAACTCCATTCTTTTTGTTAACGTTATCACATACAGTATAGCATATATTTCTTGACCGTATTGAATGATTAAAGAAATAAATTTTTTGTTTTATAAATTTAAGACAGATTGACATCAGATTTAATCTCTATTGTAAAACCACGTGTAAAAACACGTGGTTTTAATTATTAGAAATTAATGAATTTTGTGCCAAATCATGGACATAAAAATATTTTTTTCTCTTTTACCGAAGGATGTTCAACGTGACAACTGTACGTTTTAAGAGCTTTTTTTATAATTTTATTAATAAATATAATCGTTGTTTTTTTGGACATAAGCACATCTTTTTTCCCAAAAAATTACAATAAAATAATGGAGGTTCAAAATGAACAAAATACAACAGACTTGCAAGACATTTTTCAAACAACAGTCAAAACTGATTCACGAAAAACAATTTTGGCAGATCCAGCTCATTAATGGGTTTCAAGAGATTGTAAGATTAGGGGCTTATTTAGCTGCAACCGCGGCATTTATCTTTTTTTTAAGTCTAACACTCATTCAAAAACCATTAGCAACCCCAGAGGCTAAAACATTTATTATTGGTCTTTCATTTGTTGTTGTTTTCATTCTATTTCTAATGACCGTCCTTTTTCCATTAACATTTTTTTTGGCTTCATCTGGAGAAAAAGGTAAATTCTTTAATTCACTATGGATTTTATTTTTCATGATATTCCTTAGCTTTGGCATCTTGTCTAATCCAACAGGAAAGCTAGTCGAACTTTCTTTAGAATGGACGGGATACTTTTTGATTATCGCTTATGCTGCATTACTTTTAAAAATTGTAAGCAAAGCGCTAATTTTTAAAAACATTGATAATGAAAAAGAATTTGAACGTTGGACTCCCTTCATGAGAAAAGTAGTGTCAGAAGAGGTAAAAGAACAAGACTTTACTTATGACCTAAAAAGTATGAAATCAGGATATGATAAGACTGTGACGTTCAAAACAAAACTAAAATTTAAATATTCCTTTGTTTGGATCACACGTTCGGTTCAAAAACATGATCCCAGTTTAGAGCTTTACGATCAGTTAGACAAAGTATATTGGCCGCTTGACAAATTCACACACGGACAAAGACCACTGATAAGAAAGAAAAAAGAGGTAAAGAATGGAAAATAAACAAAAGCTTGGAATTTTACTTTTTGGAGCGCTATTTGGTGCAATTTTAACTTCAGGAGTTTGGTATTCCGTAAATCACGAACACACCACCCAACAAGCATCTAAAACAGCTGTGGTTCAATCTACAAATACAAAAACCAAAGAACTTCAGAAAATTATTGATCGACTTGAAAAAGAAAACAGTCAATTGAAAAAAGGGACATCCGAAACCCCTCTACTGGATTTAGATAATAGTGCCACTCAGCTCTTTCAGCTCTATTATAACTATGATCAATCAAAGATCACTAATAAAGAGCGTCAAGGAAAAGGCGTGGCATTAGCTGACTCTCCTGTTTTAGAACAACTTTTCCCGTTAAGCGCAGATGGGATGAAATCTGATTTCGGATTCATAAAGAGCCAAATGAATGATTGTCAAATCTATGTAGCCACTCAAAACGGTGCTCAATACGAGGCTTTAGCCGTTGTCAACTACACCACACAGGCAGGAAGTTTGGAGCCTTCAGGAATGCGGTATGTATGGAAAGTGAAATATGATGGGGACAAAAAATTAATAACGGAAGCAACTGAAATGGGGAAACTCAGCACAGGGTTAAATAGCAGTGAATAAAAAAATACCAGCTATGTGCTGGTTTTATAAGGGGTTTTATACTTGTGAAACCACGTGGTTTCATCAATAGGAATTGTGATCAACCAACGCGAAAAAATCAGGAGTAAAAAGTTTTATGTTACAGGATGGCAACACCCTATCAACCTTGTCATACTGTGGTTTTACGGTTATTCGCCCTCCTATAAATGGTATAATAGAGTTATGAAAACAAGTGTAAAGACACGTGGTTTTGCATTTAATACTAACTGAAAATCTAAGGAGAAAAATTATGAAACAAGGAAAAATAACAAGTCTATGGATCCCAAAAGGTGGAGGCTTTAAAACAACTACTGCGCAATCTTTAGCTTATGGTATCAAGCTACTACGCCCTGAGGCGGAAATATTAGTGATTGGCGCTGATTACCAACGCAATTTGACCGATACTTTAGCCCCAACAGCTCCTGACTTTGTTATGAGCTTGAGAGAGATTTTGACCCACAAGGTCGGAATTAATGAAGCGATTGTAAAGCTTGATAAGGCAGGGTTTGACTTTATCCCTGAATCATCCTTACTGGCAGGAATTGATTTAGAACTTCAGCAAACTGGAAGTGAATACCGTTTGAAAGAAGCACTTGAAGAATTAGAAAAATATTATGATTATATTTTTATTGATTTACCACCAGCAACAGGATCTCTAACGATTAATGCACTGACGGCTTCAGATGAAATCCTAATCCCTTCAAAAGCGAGTCGGTATGCAGAGACAGGGGTAGAGTCCATTCCTAATATTATGGCTCCAGTAATTAAATACACTAACCCTAACTTGAAGATTGCTGGTGTAGTGTTTGGCGATGTTTCAAATACTAATCTGGCCAAAGGGCTTATTGCTAGAATCACAAGTTTTGTCGAAAGTCTAGGCGCTAAAGCCTATAAGGCTCAGATCAGACACACAGTAGAGGTTGAGGAAGCTCAGGAGATGCACATGAGTTTGTTTGAATACTCACCGAACGGTACAGCAACACAGGACTCATTAGCATTTGTCAAAGAATTTTTGGAGGAAAACTAAAATGGCAACAAAAAATAAAAAAGACTTCTCAAAACCAGCAGAAATCCAACCTTCAGCAGCAATGGCATTTATTAGTAGTGTGACGGAATCGCAAGATGAACAGGTGAAAAAAAGTCCCATTGTTAAAGGGGCTAAGAAAAAGGTGTCAAAATCACCATCCACCTATGCTAAAAAGAAATCTTATACTTTCACACTTAATCCATACAAGCGTGAAGTTAGCCTTCCCCACTTAACTGAACTCTTAGGGTTGAAAAGTGATTCAGCAACTCTGGAATTTTTAATTGATCGTGCAGTGACAATGGTGGATGACCCTAGTTGGAACAAGGAACAAGGAAATTTGTTTGAAACTTTCTGAACCAGAACAAACGGAGAAGCACTTATGAATAATAAAGAACAATTTTTATAAAAACCGCTTTATTTGGCGGTTTTTTGTTATAATGACTATTAGTAGGAGTTTAGTAATTTAAATAAGATTAGGAGAGTTATGGCATATTTTACCGACAAAGAAACCCAAATAATTTACGAGACTTTTGAAACTGTAGTTATTTCAGACTTAGCAGATTATTTATGGGAGGAGATTAGCAGATATTTAGAGAACAAGAACAATATGAATAGTGTTGATGCTATTGAAGAAGCTATTAGTGAAGTGAAAGCTATTGAAGCATCCGGATTTACAAGGTTTTTCAGTGGTGATTTTAACTCCGAAAAAGTTGAGTTAATCGGTAAGACGCTTTCAGCGTATGTTAGAAGTATTCTCTCAAGAGATGAAATTATTCAGGAGTTAATTGAAGGACTTGAGATTTTTTATCAAGATGGCCCAGTATCGTTTAAAAACCGTATTTTCCATTGTTTAGACAAAGAATTTGCTGTTGATGCTGCGGAAGGTGGTTTTAGAGAATTTTTTATGTCCTATAACGGATGATTAACACAGAATGGAGAAAATAATATGGACGTACTTGACTTTGCTCGCAGAATATCTATGATTGATAAACCAACGCCAATTGCAGACTCCTTTGATAATGAATGGGGGCAAGCTCGGAACAGGTGGTGGACTTCACAGAGAGAACATCTTACAGTTTGGTGCTTATTTCAACCCACAAATGGAGTAAAAGGATATAAGCATAGACCAAACAATTCTGCAGAAATCATGTATAACAATTTCGGAAGACCTGAAACTTTGCTATGGCTTGCTGAAGCAGTTGGAATAGAGGGTAAGATTTTATACACTGTTATCGATGAAATTACAAAGCATTCCCATGCCAATACACAATGCAAAATACTCAGGGAGAGAATTCCTTTTGAATCAATATCTATTAACCTGCCTAAAATATTGGAGTAATTTATAAAAAACTATGGAAAACGTAAAAATAGTGATAGAATCCTTTATTGAATGTTCTGAAACACTGTACCTTAATGTTTTAGGAACTAAATTTTATGAATCAGAAGAACTCCTAACTGATCATACATCTCTTCAAAATTCAAAAGAAGTTTTTTTAAAACGATTAGAAAAAAAATTGGATAAATCAACAAATGTTTTTGAAAAATTTATAATATCTTATTCTTTTGTAACAGGAAATTATTTTTCTAATCCAAACATCGGACAATATAAAGGGAATTCTGGAAAAAGATTCAATGATTTTGTAGATATTGTCATCGATTCTGCAATTAAGTTATCCTCATTTCTTCTAGAAAACAATGTACAATATTCTTTAAATCAACAAATACTTGAAGCGCTGCTCGAAACACCAATAAAGAATACCCAAAAAATAGGTGAAATAAATGACAAATTTTTAGATTGGATCGAACTAGTCGAAATCGAGGATGCTATGGAAGACGAAATATTTATCTCAAAATATTCCTTTCTAGTATTTTTGTTAAAACATCTTTTAGAATCAAAGAAATTTAAAAATAAAGAAAAATTGCAGACAAGAATTGATAATCTTATAAAATTAGTGTCCTTTCAAAAGCAAATTAAAGAAAAGAAACCCTTGTCCCTTGAATCCAAGAATGAATTTATATTTTCTGAAGCATATTATTTAAAAATAAGATACATACAAAAGAAAGTAAATATTTCTGAAGAAAAGAATGTTGCCTTAGAACTTGCAGAAACATATGAATGGTTGGGAAATGAAAGAAGTTCCATTCAGTCCGATATTAATCAAAGAATTTCAATACTTCATTATAGAAAAGCAGTAGAAATTTACAATAAATATGGCTTGAAAGATTCACTATCCAGCGCCAAAAGAAAGTTAGATGAATTAAAAGCAAAAGATTTTGAGGAACATAGTCAGCCTATAAGAAGAGCAGGGATAGGTCAATCGGAAGAGTTGACGCGACTTATGGATAATTTCAAATGCCTTAATATAATTCAAAGAATCATCTATATCTGTACTCAAACAACTATATTTACTAAAGATATGATTAAACAGAATAGAATAAAAGATCAAGAAATTAATCCCTTTTATGATAGATTTTCTCACTCAATTCTCAACAGAAGTGGCCAAACAATATATACGAATGGAACTGAAGAGGAAAAGGAAAGTTTAGCTTTGTATAACTCAATAGGAGTATTTATCCAAGTTATTTCACCTTTTATTCAAGAAATGTTTTCTGAGAATATAACAAAAAAAGAGGGTGTTGATTTTGGAGATTTACTCAATACTTTACCCTCAGAACTCGAAGAAAGGAAATATTTATTCCAAAGATCTTTTGATTTATTTCTTATTGGAGACTATATTTGTGCATTGCATTTACTTGTTCCACAAGTCGAGAATTGGTTTAGGAAAGAAGCATATCGAAAAGGCGGGCAAACATCAAATATTGACAAAGATGTATCCAAAGAATCCGCGAAAACTCTCACCCCTATTTTTGAATTAGAAGAGTTAATGAATTTTTTAGGCGAAGAGTATCATTGGATTTTTAATCAAATTATGGTAAAAGAACCGATGAACCTTAGAAATAAAATAGCACATGGAATTGAACTAAACGATAACGGGTTTGGTCTATATTTTATTTTACTGGTACTGAAATTACTTATTGTTAAGAGTGAAGAAAATGAATCCGAGACTCATTAAGGTTCATATCTTGCTAGATATTAAACATGCTTTATGCTATAATAAAACCCGTAGAAGTTAAAGGACGGTAGCCAAACTGGAGGTGATGCTTATGAGTATTTCGTGAGCAAACCTCACAAAAACAGAAAGGCGAAAAATTTGTCAGTGTATCAGGCACTTTCACTTATGATTGCGTTCGCAACATTAGTGCTCTTGCTCAATGATAAGAACAACAAAAAATAACGTCCAACTTTAGCGAGGGGACGTTATTTTTTTAACAAAACTTTGCTACCGTTCTTAAAGCGGCTACACTAGGACTTGTTACCCGCAAGTCCTTTTATGTTTTAATTATATACAATTTGTTTGAATTTGTCAAAGAGAGCTGTTCAGCTGTGGTTTGACCCCTTTTAAGTTATAATAGAACAAGCGAACGGAGTATAAAAGCTTATGATTAAAAGTTTGAAGGAAATCGAAGAAAAAATTGAAAACGATATGATTCAACGATTTGAAGCACGTGTGGAATGGTGCTTGATTACGAAAATGGATGCAATGATTTTTATGGAAAACTATGGTTCAGGGACTATTCAAGACTACTTCCGAGATAATTATAATGTACAAGAAGCACTAGTCTATAGTAGTAAGGATGATCAAGATTCCAAACCTTTTAACAGTATGTATGACTGGCTAAAAAACAATTTAGATAAGGTGCGCAAAGCTGGATATACCGTCTATTCAAGTCAAGAACTAAGCGAAACAGGTGAATTAAACAATTACAGCAATCAACAAAATCAATCAGTGAATGACTTGGAATTTATTGGAATCTTACTAAAATAGTGCTTTTTTTACATAATTTATTTTATGTGAAGTGTAATGAAATTTGGAGGAATCATGAGAATTATACAGGGTGTGCATGTTGATGGGAGAGATAAGCGAAAACGCTATTGGAAAGTCCCAGAACGTTTAGAATTATTGAAAATGAAAACTGGAGACGAGGCAATTGTTGCAACCACAGAAGGATTCTCTCGTATCGTTATCACAAAGGTAATTAATTCGGAAGATGGTACTGTGCATTGGCCGGGAGGACAGCTTCAGGTCACCCAAGAAGTGATGACTACAGTAAATCAGACGATTGATCAAAAGTTCATCAACCGAAAAGAAAAAGAAAAGTAAGAATATCAAGTATCTCAGATTAGAGTAAGTCCCACATTGAATTAAGGGGAATTTACTCTTTTTTTGACTTTTAATCATAGATTAACTTAAAATTAAAAGTATCAAAGAAAATGGAGATATTATTAATGGAACATGATAAGTACCTAAAGAAGATTGCTTCCCTTAAACCTCAAATGCCCTTTTATGTTTTAGAGTATTATCGATCTAAAATGACGACACCTCTAAGTTCAGCAACGATGTACGTTTATTTTCTAGACTTTAAGAGATTTTTTGAGTGGTTAATCCGCAAAAAATTAACAAATGCCAGAACCATTAAAGAAATTTGTTTTGATGATCTGGAATATCTTTCCAAAAAAGATGTAGAAAAATTTGTTGAATCGGAACGAAAAAGATTGTACTTGCAACCTTCTACAAGGAATTCCTCTATCCAAGGACACGAGAAGACTATAAAACGCACGATGGAAGCTCTTAAAAGTTTATTCAATTATTTAACTCAAGAAAGCGAAAACGAACTGGGAGACCCCTATTTTCAGCGAAATGTGATGGCTAGAATACATCTAAAAAAAGTTGAGGAAACATTGGCCTATCGAGCAGCAAGGATAAGCAATAAATTACTTTTAGGACATAAAACAAACGACTTCTTAGAATTTATCAAAAATAACTATGAAAAAAAGCTCTCAGCGAGAGCTAAAGTAAGCTTTAAACAAAATAAAGAGCGAGACTTAGCTATGTTAGCTTTAGTTTTGTCTTCCGGATTACGATGCTCTGAACTCGTTGGAATTGACCTTGCAGATATAAATATTGAAAAACAAACGGTTAAAGTTCTCAGAAAAGAAGGAAAACGTGATTCTGTGCCATTTGGTAAATTTGCTTTACCTTATCTCAATGAATATCTAGAAATACGTGAAAAACGCTATAAATTAGGGTCTGAAACACCAGCATTATTTATCACACAGTATGGTGACTCAAAAAGGATTTCTCTGGGCGCCTTTAATAAGTTAGTGGCAAAGTATTCTGAAGCTTTTGAAGTACGAGTCACACCACACGTTTTAAGGCATACATTAGCAACAAGATTATACTCGTTAACAAATTCACAAGTTACAGTAAGTCATCAGCTCGGACATTCGTCCACAGCACCAACAGATCTTTATACGCACATTACCCAAAATGAGGTGCAGGATGCGTTGAAGAAACTCTAAAAAGAGCAAATAACAATCTAAAACACCAAAGCCGTAATTTTTTCTTGATTTTAAGGTATTTTTTTGTTATAACTAAATTAAATAAAAAAAAGCCTATACAAATTGGACGTTCGTATAGACTTGTCCGAATATGAATTCCGACTTCATAATCGACTTGAGTATAATTATAAATAAATATACAGAAAAAGTCAAGAGTGAAGTCCCGAAAAAGGGCTTTTTTTTCATAAGAAATTCGTGATTTTTTCTGTGGTTTGCTAACATCTTTCCGAAAAACTGTAATTTTCTTGACAATTGGATATCTCTTCTGGTATACTTAAATTTATGAAACGTGAACAATTAATACAAAATATTGAAAAACTAAAACATATCATGCCTTCTTATGTTTTAGAATATTATCAATCTAAACTTACTATTCCTTATAGTTTGAATACACTTTATGAATATCTTAAAGAATATGAACGTTTCTTTAGTTGGTTGGTCGATTCTGGAGTTGCTGATGTTGATAAGATAACTGATGTTTCCCTCTCTGTTTTAGAAAACTTAACTAAACGAGATTTGGAGTCATTTATCCTCTATCTTAGGGAGAGACCCCGTTTAAATACGCGCTCTACTCGTTATGGGGTAAGTCAAACAACAATTAATCGTACTCTATCTGCTCTTTCTAGTCTTTATAAATACCTTACTGAAGAGGTTGAAAATGAAGATGGTGAGCCTTACTTCTATCGTAATGTTATGAAGAAGGTACAGACTAAGAAAAAATCCGAAACTTTAGCTTCTCGTGCTGAGAATATTAAAGGGAAGCTTTTTTTGGGAGATGAAACTCAAGGTTTTCTTGACTATATTGATAATGAATATGAAAAAACATTATCAAATAGAGCTCGTTCTAGTTTTTTCAAAAATAAAGAACGTGATTTAGCAATTATTGCACTTATTTTAGCCTCTGGTATTCGTCTTTCTGAGGCAGTTAATGTAGATTTAAGAGATTTAAATCTTATTACTATGGTTGTTGAGGTGACTCGTAAAGGAGGAAAAAGGGATGCTGTTCCTTATGCTCCTTTTGCCAAAACTTATTTTGAAAGATACTTGGAAGTACGAAGTCAACGTTATAAGACTACAGCGAAAGATACGGCATTTTTTGTGACACTTTATAGAGATGTTCCTAGCCGAATAGATCCTTCTAGTGTTGAAAAATTAGTTGCTAAATATTCTCAAGCTTTTAAAGTGCGAGTGACCCCTCACAAGCTTAGACATACACTTGCGACTCGACTTTATGCTCAAACAAATTCTCAGGTATTGGTGAGCAATCAGTTAGGGCATGCTTCAACTCAAGTTACAGACCTTTATACTCATATTATCAATGAAGAACAAAAAAATGCTCTAGATAATCTATAACAAATTAAAAACACTTGATTCAAATTCCAAGTGTTTTTTATTTGTTATAGATTATCTTTTGAAATAATATCTGTTAAGCTATTTAAAGCACGCTCTGCTACCTTAGTATAACGTTCTTTTTTATCACGAATTCGTGGGCCTTCTAATTCTTCAACAATTCCGAAGGTTACATTCATTGGTTGAAAATGTTTGCTATCAGTATGGGTGATGTAGTAAGGTAAACTTCCAATCGCCGTTGTTTTTGGGAATATAACTACTTCTTCGTCATTAAAGAGTTTGACAGCATTAATTCCAGCAACTAAACCAGAAGCAGCTGATTCTACATAGCCCTCTACTCCTGTCATTTGTCCTGCAAAGAACAGATTCTCTTGTTTGCGAGATTGGAAAGTTTGTTTAAGAAGATTTGGAGAATCCATGTAAGAATTACGATGCATGACTCCATAACGAACGAATTCAGCATTTTCAAGACCTGGAATCATTTGGAAAACTCGTTTTTGTTCTCCCCATTTTAAATGAGTTTGAAATCCTACGATATTGTACAAAGATGCGGAAGCATTATCTTGGCGAAGTTGAACAACTGCATAGGGAGTCTTAAAATCACCATCTCTGGGGCCTTTATAATCTTCAGGATATTCCAATCCAACAGGTTTCATCGGGCCAAATAGCATCGTTTTATAACCACGCTTGGCCATTTCTTCAATAGGCATACAACCTTCAAAGACTTTTAAATCTTCAAAAGAGTTTAAAGGAGCTTCTTCAGCAGAAATTAAAGCTTCTTGAAAGGCTTGAAATTCTTCCTTGGTCATTGGACAGTTGATATAGTCAGCCTCACCTTTATCATATCGAGATTTTTTATAGACTTTATCAAAATTAATCGAGTTGGCGTCAATAATTGGTGCTGCTGCATCATAAAAATAAAAGCCATCCGCACCGTTAAACTCATGAATTTTTTCTGCTAATTTATCTGAAGTTAGAGGTCCAGTAGCAATAATTGTAATTTCATCTTCTGGAAGATCAGTAATTTCTTCACGAATTACTTCAACCAATGGATGGTTAGAAACTTCTCTTGTGACAAAATCAGAGAAACCTTCTCTATCAACAGCTAAGGCTCCTCCAGCAGGTACTTGAGTCACTTCCGCTGCCTTGATAATTACAGAATCAAGTCTTCTCATTTCTTCTTTTAAGAGACCAACCGCGTTAGTGATTGCAGCTCCACGAAGAGAATTTGAACAGACTAGTTCAGCAAATTTATCTGTTTTGTGTTGAGGGGTTTGTTTAACGCCTCGCATTTCGTATAGTTTAACGGGAATGCCACGCTTAGCAATTTGATAAGCAGCTTCAGAACCAGCAAGTCCCGCTCCAATAACGTTAATATGTGTTTTTTTCATAGTCCCAATTATATCTAAATTTAGTAAATTTTTCCATTGATTAATATAATAAAAAAGCGCGGAAGCGCCTTTTATTTTTGTTTTTCTTCTTGATAATCACATTCATCATTTGAACATACCACTTGTTTACCGCCACCACGAACTTTCTTTTCAACAAGAAAATGTCCAGATTTAGGACAATCACGTCCGATAGGTTTGTCCCAACTTGTGAATTCACAGTCTGGGTAACGATCACAACCATAGAAAATTCTATTTTTCTTTGTTTTGCGTTCAATAATATTTCCTTCATGGCAAAGTGGACATTTTACGCCTATTTCTTTGACAATTGCTTTGGTGTTTCGGCAATCTGGGAAGTTGCTACAAGCGTAAAATTTTCCAAAACGTCCCAACTTAATTACCATCGGACTTCCACAAACATCACAGTCAAAGCCAGCAGGTTCATCCTTGATTTGAATTTTTTCCATACCTTCTTCGGCATTTTCAAGTTCTTTTGCAAAGGGTTTGTAAAATTGGTCAACAACCTCAATCCATTGACGTTTTCCTTCTTCAACTTCATCAAGATCTTTTTCCATTTCAGCTGTAAATTCAGTATTTACAATGTTAGGGAAGAACTCAACAATAAGCTTATTGACAATTTCTCCAAGCTCTGTAGGTTCAAAACGTTTTGCTGACAATCTCACATAGTAACGTTTTTGAATTGTTTCTAGTGTAGGCGCATAGGTTGAGGGACGTCCCACTCCATTTTCTTCCAATGTCTTGATGAGTGTTGCTTCGGAATATCTAGCTGGTGGTTGAGTGAAATGTTGTTCTGGTTTAACATTCGCTTTTTTGACAGTTTCATTTTCTTCCATCTCTGGAAGCATATTTGATTTATCAGAATCATTGTAGATTCGCAGATAACCGTCAAATTTCACTTGTGAACCATTAGCAATAAAGATAACACCATTTTGAGACAGATTTACTTTAACAGTATCGAAAATAGCTGCGACCATTTGACTGGCAACGAAACGATTCCAGATGAGTGTGTAAAGTTTTAGTTGATCTTTGTCTAGATATTTAGCAATGGCGTCTGGAGTGTTAAAGACATTTGAAGGTCGAATTGCTTCGTGGGCATCTTGGGCTCCAGAGGCATTTTTAACTTTTGAACCGTGTTTACTATATTTTTCTCCAAATTGATCAGCAATATAATTGTGAGCTGCACTTTGTGCAACAGGAGAAATACGTGTTGAGTCTGTACGCATATAGGTAATTAAACCTTGATGGCCCTGGCTTCCTAAAGTAAGACCTTCATAAAGTTGTTGAGCAACCATCATTGTTTTACGGGTACGAAAGTTAAGTTTATTAGCTGCGTCTTGTTGCATTGAGCTAGTTGTATAAGGAAGAGGAGCGTTTCTGCGACGTTCTTTCTTTTCAACTTTATCTACGTTAAAATCAGGACCGTCTAAACGTTCCATGACTTTGGTGACATCTTCATTGGTTTTTAAAGGATGTTTTTTTCCGTCAATTCCCCAGAAGGATGCTTTGAATTTTTTAGTTCCTTTTTTAAATTCACCATCAATTGACCAATACTCTTCTGGAATAAAAGCATTAATTTCATTCTCGCGGTCAACAATTAGTTTTAAGGCAATAGATTGAACTCGACCTGCTGAAAGTCCTTTTTTGACTTTTTTCCATAGAATAGGACTAATTGAATAACCCACCAAACGGTCAAGAACTCGGCGTGCTTGTTGGGCATCAACTAGATCCACATCAATTTGACGCGGCTCCTTAAAGGCATTTTTAACAGCATCTTTAGTGATTTCATTAAAGACCACTCGATTTTTTTCTTCAAGTGGAAGATTTAAGATATGTGCTAAGTGCCAAGAAATTGCTTCACCTTCACGGTCCGGGTCACTTGCGAGATAGACGGCTTTGGCAGCCTTTGCTTCTTTTTTGAGAGAGTTAATTAATGGGGCTTTCCCACGAATATTAATATATTGAGGTTCATAGTCATTCTCTATATCAACAGACATGGTTGATTTTTTCAAATCACGAATATGACCTACTGAAGCCACAACTTTGTAGTTTCGCCCTAAATATTTTTCAATTGTTTTAGCTTTTGCTGGCGATTCTACAATAACCAGATTTTTACCTGGAGTGACTCTTTTTCGTGTTGTTTTTTTCTTTGTAGTTGTTTTTGTTTTACTTTTAGTTGAAGTTGGCATAATTTTTCCTATTTATTCTTTTGGGTATCCACTATCTTTTAGTTATTGTATCTTAATTCATAGAGGTATATATCGAATGTGGAAGTAAAATAATAGTTTAAGAGGTGTTAATACTCTTATTTACATTAAATTCACTCTCTCATAATAAATGCTTTTCTTCAATATGTCAAGTTATTTAGTTTTCTTATAGTAGAACTTGATATTTTTTTGTACTATAAAAACCGACTTAAGTCATGTGGTGCAAGGTGATAAAGGCTTTTTTTAATCATACAAATATTCTTCTAAGATATCTTGGGCTTGATAGATTAATTTTGCTCCTTGTTGTATTAGATGATTACAGCCATCTGAAAATCCATCTGCTATGTTTCCTGGTACAGCGAAAATATCTCTTCCTTCTTCCAGAGCGCGCTCACAAGTAATTAAACTACCACTTCGTAACTTTGCTTCTATCACTACTACACCATGTGAAAGTCCCGCAATGATACGATTGCGTTCAGGAAAATGATAACGAAGTGGCTTTTCTCCGACTGAATATTCTGATAGTATGAGTTGGTTTTTAGCAAGATACTCTTGAATTTTTCGATTTTCTAAAGGATAAAAGATATCTAAGCCTGTACCGATAACTGCAATTGTAGGGATTTTATTTTTAATGGCAGAAAGATGACTTGCTGTATCTATTCCTTTAGCGAGTCCGCTGACAATCGTAAAATTTTGGTTCAACTCTGTCACAATTTTTTGAACGGCTTTAATTCCTTGTGAGCTTGCTTGTCGACTACCAACAAAAGCTAATTTAGGAGTTTTTAAGAGTCTTATATCTCCTTGATAAAATAATAGAACCGGTGGATTGTAAATTTCCTTGAGCCTTTCGGGATAAATTTCATCAAGAAGAGAAAATGATGGGTATATTTTATACTCTTCTCTCAGTTTACTTACGTCTTGATTTTTATATTGTTCAATAAAGTTGGGAATTGATTTAAGTTGTGCTACTTGTCCCATTTGTCTTAAACTTATTTTTTTATCATATCTATGAAAAAATTTTAAAAGTTTATTTACTCCTAAATTGGTCATGCCAGCTTTTTTCCAACGATATAAATCAAAATTTGTTATCATAATTCCTCCATTTTTTACTGACAGCTTTGTCAGCAATTTTAAAATTGGCTTATAATTTTCTATACGTAAAAAAGACTGACTTGTAACCAAAAAAATTACTGACAGAAATCTTGTCAGTAATTTTTATAGCTAATATGTTTTAATTTTAGGATTTAACTTCTGCAATGACTTCTATTTCAATAAGGACATTTTTAGGTAATCCTGCGACTCCAACAGCGGAACGCGCTGGGAATTCCTTATCAAAAAACTTTGAATAAATTGCATTAAATCTTGAAAAATCTTCAATATTTTTCAAGAAACATGTTGTTTTGATGACTAAGTTAAAATCAGAATGTGCTTCTTTCAAAATAGCAGAAATATTTTTCATCACCTGTTCGGTTTGAGTCTCAATGCTATCTCCAACAATCTCTCCATTCAATGGATTCAACGGAATTTGGCCTGATGCATAGAGTAAACCATTAACAATTTTGCCTTGAACATAAGGACCGATAGCGGCTGGTGCATCTGATGTTGCAATAATTTTCATAGATTTCTCCTTTAATATAGCTAAAGAAATCTAGTGATTATCATTCAGCTACATCGATATCTTTTTTTAGTGCTTCAATATCAAGGTCAGCAAACAAGAATTTGCGATCTTGAACGGGGAATGATTGGTTCAATTGGTCAATTGCGCCAATTTCAACAGTACCATTATCAATAATAAAATCAAGGACATGTCCACCAAAAGTAAAATCTTCACTAATAAAATGGAGGTGATAACCAGCAACACTCACACCATGAAACATTTCTGGAGTCCAAATCCCAACAATTGTTCCTTTGACGTTTTCTTCAGTGTATTCGGGTTGATTTTGTGAAACTTCTACAAATCTTGTCCCTGATTTTGCCCGTGGAATCATACGAACGTGCATTTTTGGAAACTCACCAGTTATTTTGATTGAGCGAAATAAGTTTTGCCCGTCAAAATAGCTTTCGATTCGGTCTTCTAATTCCTTATCACTGGCCGTAAATTTTTGTTTAAAAACTACCTCTGCCTGATGGGGAACAACTGCAGCATAAGGAACTTTGATGTCATCAGTTAATTCTACGATGGTTTTATCACCTTTAGCTTGGTAGGCTTTACCGTCCAAAACAATCAATTCTCCATCAACAGAATCTAAAGTTCCAATTCCTAAATCACCATGTTTCAGAAGTTCACCAATTGTCATTGTCCCCTCGTAAAGGCCTGCCATTAAAGCTCCAAGGGTATTATATTGAAAAAGTTGTGTGATTTCTGTCATGATATTTCTCTTTTCTATCTCATTAAATTTAAATAATTTATTAATTAAATTATATCAAATTTCTAGTGATTTAAAGAGAATTGAAACTAGAAAATGGCTCAAATCAATTATTGGTTAGTTAGACCAAAAGTTCGTATAAACTATCATTTCCATGTAAGTTAACATAACGATTATCAAATCTTTCAATCCGATTAATCAATGAATCATAATCACTAGCATCTGAAAGTAAAATCCCAACAAGACAAGGCCCTTTACCTTTATCAGCCCTTTTGATGTACTCAAATCGGGTGATATCATCATTTGGCCCTAAAATATCACTGACAAAAGTTCGTAAGGCTCCTGGTCTTTGAGGAAAGTTAATGACAAAATAATGTTTTAGACCTTCATAAACCAAAGCTCTTTCTTCAATTTCTTGCATTCGACTAATATCATTATTTCCGCCGCTGATGATACAGACGATATTTTTACCCTTGATTTCATCTTTAATAAGTTCAAGTGCGGCAACAGATGTTGCACCTGCTGGCTCGGCGACAATTCCTAATTTTGAATACAATTCGAGTATGGTTTGAGAAATTAAACCTTCATCAACCGCAAGCAATTGTTTCACTTTGTCATTAATAAGTTGGTAAGTTTTCTGACCGACAGTCGCAACCGCAATTCCGTCAGCAAATTTATCAATGTGTTCCAAGGTGACGGGCTGACCAGCAGAGTAGGCAGCTTTCATACTTGTTGCCCCTTTTGCTTCAACTCCGATAATTTCAGTCTTTGGATATCGTTCCTTACTGTAGGCTGTAATTCCTGCAATTAAACCACCTCCACCAATTTGTACAAAAATCTTATCTAAACTTATTCCTTGTTTTTTAGCTTGAGCAAAAATTTCTAAAGCCACTGTCCCTTGACCAGCAATTACATTTTCATCATCAAAAGGGTCAATAAATGGTTTGTCATTATCTTGAGAAAAAGCTTTTGCTGCCCTGGCTGATTCATCAAAAGTATCACCAATTAAACGAATTTTTACATGACTTTCGCCAAAAAATTTAACTTGTGAAATTTTTTGGTTAGGTGTGGTAACGGGCATAAAAATTGTCGCAGAAATATTTAATTGATTTGCAGCAAAAGCAACTCCTTGTGCATGATTTCCTGCGGAGGCACAAACCACTCCTTTAGAGCGTTGCTCATCAGATAATTTACTGATAGAATAATAAGCTCCTCGTAATTTAAAAGAACGAACTTTCTGTAAGTTTTCTTCTTTTAAGTAAATATTTGCTTGATATTTATTGGAAAGGTAAGGGTCTAATTGTAAAGGTGTTTTAGTGACAACTGCTTTTAACAAATCATAGGCATCTTCAACCTCTTTGGCACTTATCATTTATGTCATTCCTCCATAAAATGCTTTTATGTTTTTGTTCAATCAATAAGAGAAATTACTGATAGATTTTAAAGGCATCGTCATCACCAGATTGTGTGAATGGCATTGCTTTACGTAGTTCTGCCCCAATTTTTTCAATTTCAAGATTTTTAGCAGCTTCGCGATAGGCTGTTAATTTTGGACGCCCCGCTTTGAAGTCATCAACGAAATCTTGAGCAAATTTTCCAGATTGAATATCAGCCAAAACAAGCTTCATATTCTTTTTAACTTCGTCAGTAATAATCCGTGGACCAGTCACATAATCGCCAAACTCAGCAGTATTTGAGATGGATTGACGCATTTTAGTAAAACCCCCTTCATACATGAGGTCAACAATCAATTTCATTTCGTGTAAAACTTCAAAGTAAGCCAATTCGCCAGCGTATCCAGCTTCTGTCAGTGTTTCAAAACCGGCTTCAACAAGTGCTGTCAAACCTCCACATAGAACGGCTTGTTCTCCAAACAAATCTTCTTCTGTTTCTTCTTTAAAAGTTGTTTCAATAATTCCCACTCGAGCACAACCAATTCCTTTGGCCCAATCCATTGCGATTTCACGCGCATGACCACTTGCATTTTGGTGTGAAACAAACAAAGCTGGTGTACCAAAACCTTCAGTATAAGTCCGACGGACAAGGTGACCTGGAGCCTTAGGTGCAACCATAAAGACGTCAACGTCTTCTGGTACTTTAATATAGCCAAAATGGATATTAAATCCGTGAGCAAAACCAAGTGCTGAACCTGCTTTCAAGTTTGGTTTGATGTCCTCTTTATAAATGGATTGTTGAAGTTCATCTGGCGCCAAAACCATAATAACATCAGATTTAGCTACCGCTTCTCCTACTTCAAATGTTTCAAAGCCATCTTCTTTTGCTTTATCAAAAGATTTTCCGTGGCGCACACCAATGATAACGTTGTGACCAGAATCACGCAAATTCTGTGCGTGAGCATGTCCTTGTGACCCATAGCCGATTACTGCAATTTGCTTTCCAGCAAGTGCTGATACTTCTACATCATCTTCATAATACATTGTAACTGCCATTTTTGTTTCCTCTATTTTTCTATTTATTTGTTAACTTATTTAAATTTAGCCACGCTCAAAACCTGCACTACCTGTCCGAGCCATATTTAGAATACCATAAGGACTAACAACATCAATAAGTGCTTCGATTTTTGCTGAATCACCCGTTAATTGAATGGTGACATTTTCCAGATTGACATCAACTACATTTACTCTAAAAGGTTCAATCATTGTAAAAATTTCTGCCCTAATGGTCGGTGGAGCTGATACTTTAATCAAGACGACTTCACGTTCTACATGAGGCAAATCTGTAATATCAGCTACTTCAATCACATCTATTAAGCGATTTAATTGTTTAATGATTTGTTCTACTTCATCAAGATGATCAACTTCAATAACAAAAGTGGTATGAGTTAAGTCTTGACTTTCTGTAACTCCAGCGGTAATTGAGAGAATGTTCACTTGCCTTCGATTGAGAACGGCGGTAAATCGATTCATAATTCCTGTTACATTATGAAGTTTTGCGATAATCATTCTACGCATTATCTACCTCCTCATTCTCATCAGTAAAATGAAGTCCAATCATTTCGTCATTGTGTAATCCAGCTGGTATCATTGGTAAAACATGCTCAGATTTTGAAATTAGAACTTCAATAAGCATTGGCTCATCTTCTGTAATAATTTTTAAATCATCAGCCAAAGTTTTTGGATTATCTAACTTAACATGTTTGATGCCATAAGCTTCGGCTAACAATTGAAAATTGGGTTCAACATCAAAAACCGATTGTGAACGTCGCTCTTCATAGAATGATTCTTGCCATTGACGTACCATTCCCAATGAATGATTATTAATCAGAACAACTTTGATTGCAATACCGTAGCCATTAAGTAATGCTAATTCTTGATTAGTCATTTGAAAGCCACCATCGCCAACAAAAACAATGACATTTTTATTTGGCTGTGCCAGCTTTGCACCGATTGCTGCAGGAATGCCAAAGCCCATCGTTCCCATTCCCCCAGAAGTAATAAGTTGCCTTGCATTTTTATAAGGATAATATTGCGCCACCCACATTTGATGTTGCCCAACATCGGTCACAATGATTGCATCTCCTTGAGTGTATTCTCCAATTAATTTAATTGTTTCCTGTGGACGGATATCATGGTTTTGGGGCTCATAAGTAAATGGTGCTTTCTCTTTATTTTCAATGACAGTTTTAATCCAATCATTAAAATCAGTCTTGACATTATTTAATTGCAAAAGTCTGCTTAAAGCCACTTTCAAATCAGAAAGGATTGGAATATCGGTTTTTACAATTTTGCCAAGTTCAGCAGCGTCAATATCAATATGAGCAACGACAGCATTTTTAGCAAATTTTGCTGGATTGGATACAACTCTATCGTCAAAACGTGATCCCAAATTAATAATATAGTCAGCTTCAACTAAAGCCATATTTGCAGCGTATGAACCGTGCATTCCTGCCATTCCTAGTTGCAATTCGTGGCTGATTGGTAATGTTCCTAAGCCAAGCAATGTAGAAACAACTGGAATTTGATATTTTTCGACAAATGCTCTGAAAATATCAACTGAGCCAGAATAATTAATTCCTCCGCCAGCAATAATGACTGGTTTTTTACTGACAGAAAGTTCTGTCAGTAATTCTTGCAATTGTTCATCAGTCGCTTTTTCACTTTCGTGATAATGAGGAAGATTCAAGCTTGGGTCATTAATTTCAGTGACTTCAAGGGTGGAAACATCTTTTGGTAAATCGATTTCTACTGGCCCAGGACGTCCTGTCCTTGCCAAATAATAGGCTTCTGTAACAATTCTTGGAATATCTGCGGTTTCCCTAATTTGATAATTATATTTTGTAATTGGGGCTGTAATTCCAACAGTATCTGCTTCTTGAAAAGCATCTTTACCAATTGACTGACGGCCAACTTGACCTGTGAAAACTAACAATGGGACTGAATCAAGATAAGCGTCAGCAATTCCAGTTACTGCATTAGTCGCTCCCGGTCCAGACGTAACAACGACGATACCAACTTTACCAGACGATTTAGCGTAACCTTCGGCTTCATGCGTTGCTCCTTGCTCATGACGGGCTAAAATATGTTGAATTCCTTCAAAATTATGAATCGCATCATACAAGGGGAGCATGGCCCCACCAGGATAACCAAAAATAATTTCTACTCCAAGTTCTTTTAAGGTTTGGAGAACAAGTTGGGAACCGGAAGTAGGTTTTTCTAACTTTATTTTTTTCATTCAAACCTTTCTATAAATCTGTAACGCAACCTTCACTAGCGGGGCGCGTAAGTTTGGCAAATTTTGCAAGAACACCACGCGTTGCTTTAGGGGCTGGCTTTTGATAATCGGCACGTCGTTTAGCAATTTCTTCATCAGAAACTTTTAAACTAATACTATTATTCACCGCATCAATTTCGATAATATCATCATCTTCAACTAAACCAATCAACCCACCTTCAACTGCTTCAGGGACGATATGACCCACAACAAAGCCGTGTGTGCCACCAGAAAATCTTCCGTCAGTAATTAGGGCACAAGATTTTCCAAGTCCTGCTCCAATTAATGCTGAAGTTGGTTTTAACATCTCTGGCATTCCCGGACCTCCGACTGGGCCAATATTTCTAATGACCGCAACATCACCGGCATGCAATCGGCCGGACTCAATGCCATCGATAAAGTGTTGTTCTCCGTCAAAAACACGAGCAGTTCCTTTGAAAAATTCGCCTTCTTTACCAGAAATTTTTGCAACAGAACCCCCTTGGGCAAGATTACCGTACAAGATTTGTAAATGTCCAGTAGCTTTAATTGGATTTTTTAGTGGTCGCATAATATCTTGACTGTCAAAGTCCAAATCTAATGCTGTTTCAACATTTTCAGCCAAAGTTTTACCTGTGACGGTCAAACAATCACCGTGAAGTTTGCCTTCTTTAAGTAGGTATTTCAAAACAGCAGGAAGGCCACCAATTTTGTGCAGATCTTCCATCATATATTTTCCGCTTGGTTTGAAATCGCCAAGAACAGGGGTAATATCTGAAATTCGTTGGAAATATTCTTGCGTAATTTCTACACCAATGGCATTTGCCATTGCAATGATATGAAGCACAGCATTGGTTGAGCCTCCAAGGACCATGACAATTGTTATGGCATTTTCAAAAGCTTCTTTGGTCATGATATCACTTGGTTTAATATCTTTTTCTAATAAATTTTTGATGGCTAAACCAATTTCATCACACTCTTCTTGTTTTTCTTGACTGACTGCTGGATTGGAAGAGGAATAAGGTAAACTCATTCCTAAAGTTTCAATAGCGGCAGCCAGGGTATTAGCAGTGTACATTCCTCCGCAAGCACCTTGTCCTGGAATGGCATTGCAAATAACGCCATGATAATCTTCATCAGAAATATTTCCAGTGATTTTTTGCCCCAGAGCTTCAAAGGCCGAAACAATATTTAATTTTTCACCTTTATATTCGCCATGTTCAATCGTTCCACCATAGACCATAATTGACGGACGATTTAAGCGAGCCATTCCGATGATTGACCCTGGCATATTTTTATCACAACCGGGAATGGCAACGATGGCATCATAATATTCTGCGCCAGCGTTGGTTTCGATGCTGTCAGCAATCACTTCACGACTGACCAAAGAATATCTCATGCCAAGCTTTCCGTTAGCAATTCCATCAGAAACTCCAATAGTATGAAATTGAAGTCCAATCAATCCGTCAGTTTGGTTGACAGAACTTTTGATTTTACTCCCAAGTGTTCCCAAGTGCATATTACATGGATTTCCGTCCCAATCCATGCTGACGATTCCGACCTGAGCTTTTTTGAAATCCTCATCTTTAAAACCAATGCCGTAGTACATCGCTTGAGTCGCTGGTTGTGTTGGATCTTGAGTCAATGTCTTAGAATATTTATTGAGTTCCACTGATTCAACTTTTCCGTTATATTTGAATTCCATATGTTATCTTTTTGACCTCCCCGTAAATTTACATAGAGCTATTTTATCACTAAAAAAATGAAAATACAATAATTTGTCAGAATATTCTATATAGTCTATAAAATACTTTTGCTTTCCTTTCTCAGTTAGCAGGAATTACAAAATATTTCTGCTCAAAACGGTGAACTTCTACTTTTTCTTGATAAAAATCAGTAAGTATCTTTTCATTTAATAAGTTTTCTTTTTTCCCTGATTGAATCACTTTTCCTTCTCTTAAAAGTAAAAGGTGAGTAAAAATATCAGTGATTTCATCGGGATGATGAGAAATATAAATGAGTGTTGGTGCGGTTTTTAATTGATTAATCTGCTGCAGTTGCTTTAATAATTTTTCTTTAGCAAATAAATCTAAACCGTTCGTTGCTTCGTCCAAAATTAAAAGCTCAGGCTTTAAAATTAAGCTCCTAGCAATAAGAAGAACTTGCTTTTCCCCTTGAGAAAGGCTGGCATAATTTCGGCCAATAAGTGATTTTGCGCCCATTTGTCTTAAAAGCTGACGGGCCTCATCAAGTTCCTGATCTGTGTAGGGTTTATAGAGCATGCTCGAATTAAATTTCCCAGTATAAACAAGGTTTTCAGCCTTAATATTTGGTTGAAATCTTTCAGCAATAAATGAGCCAACTACGCTGATTCTTTTTCTCAACTTAGGAATTTCTCCATTTCCAAATTGAGTATTTAAAACAGTGATTTCGCCAGAAGTTTTCCATTCTTCTGCTAAAATCAATTTCAAAAGACTTGATTTTCCAGAGCCGTTGAGGCCCAGAATAACCCAATTTTCGCCGGGATTTACTTTCCAAGTAATATCTTTAAGAATTTCTTTTTTATTTCGAGTAAGATTTACATTCTTTAAATTAATAATTGTCATTTTAGGCTCGCTCTTATTGATTTTTTTGTTCGTAAGCTGAGATTGCTTCTTCATATTGCAAGGTTATTCCAATATCATCTAAGCCATTAATTAATTTATCTTTCCAAATGGGGTCAATCTCAAAATGAAAGTCACCAAGGCTTGTGATAATTAGCTGATGGGGTAAATCAATTGTAATTTCTTCTTGACTTGACAGTTTTGTCAGTTGATTTAGAACTTCTCTTGGTTGTTTAATTGGTAACAAGCCATTTTTTAAAGCATTATTATAAAAAATATCTGAGTAAGAGCCAGCAATAATTGCCCGAAAGCCGTAATCTGATAAGGCCCATGCCGCATGTTCTCTTGAAGAACCAGAACCAAAATTATCTCCTGAAATTAACAGAGAAGCTTTTTTGTATTTTGGAGCATTCAAAATAAAATCAGGATTCTCATCGTAATCTTTAAGATAACGCCATTCATAAAATAAATTTTTCCCAAAGCCCTTTTTATCGATTGCTTTCAAAAATTGTTTAGGAATGATTTGGTCTGTGTCAATATTATCGTTCATGACTGGAACACTTGTCCCTTTGTAAATCGTGAATTTTTCCATCTTTTTTTCTTTCTACAGACTAATCTGTTACGAGCGTTCTAACATCTACAAATTTACCAGCGATTGCGGCGGCAGCGGCCATAGCTGGAGAGCACAGGTGAGTTCTTGCATTATGTCCTTGACGTCCTTCAAAATTTCGATTAGAGGTTGAAGCACAATGAACGTATTCTGGAATTTGGTCAGGATTCATTCCAAGACAGGCTGAGCAACCCGGTTCCCGCCATTCAAAACCAGCTTCTTTAAAAATTTTATCAAGCCCTTGTGCTTCAGCCGCTTCTTTCACAGGTCTGCTTCCAGGGACGACAATTCCTGTCAGTCCATCAGCAATATGTCTGTCTCCAATAATTTTTGCAGCTTCTTCTAAATCACCAAGTCTAGCATTCGTACAAGAACCAATGAAAATATAGCCTAAATCTATGTCAGAAGCGGTTTGGCCTGGCTTTAAATCCATGTACTGATAAGCACGTTCATAATTCAAATCATTGTTAATTTCCGGAAACTTTTCGCCAAATTCTAGGCCCATTCCGGGATTTGTTCCCCATGTCACCATTGGTTTCAACTGGCTGACATCAAGACTTAAAATCTTATCGTATTGTGCATCAGAATCACTGACAAGTTTTTCCCATTTACTGACAGCTTCATCAAAGTTTTTAGGTGCATGTTCACGCCCTTTGACATAGTCATAAGTTTTTTCATCAGGATTCATCAGGCCAATTTTTGCCCCAAATTCAATTGACATGTTACAGATTGTCATCCGTTCTTCCATGCTTAAATCACTGATAGCATCCCCACTATATTCAACCGCATAACCTACACCTGCATCCACACCATATTTAGCAATTAATGCGAGGATAAAGTCTTTGCTATAAATTCCTTTTTGTGGATGACCTTGAAATTCAATTTTCATACGCTTGGGTTTAACTTGCCAAATGGTTTGAGTTGCAAGAACATGTTCAACTTCACTTGTACCAATTCCAAAAGCAATTGCACCAAATGCTCCATTTGTTGCGGTATGACTATCGCCACAAACAATTGTTTTTCCCGGTTGAGTTCTGCCAGATTCAGGTGCTACCATGTGAACAATTCCTTGTCCTTTTCCACCATGAGTCTCCGCTGGAACATCAAATTCTTTGACATTTTTAGTAAAAGTATCAATTTGTTTTTTAGAAATCAAATCTTGAATATTAAAAATATCTTGTGTTGGAACATTGTGGTCAAGAGTTCCGTATGTCAAATCTTTTCTCCGAACACGACGTCCTGCTTCACGTAAGCCCTGAAATGCTTGCGGACTCGTAACCTCATGAATAACATGAAGGTCAATATAAAGCAGTTGAGGTTCTCCCTCATTTCCAGCAATCACATGCTGATCCCAAAGTTTATCAAATATTGTTTTACCTGACATTTTTTTATTTCCTTTTTTAAAAATTTATTCTGACAAATTCTGTCAGTAATTTTGTACTTTTTGTCAGTAATATTTACTGACAGAATTATCAAATTTATTAACGGTTCTTTTGTCTGCAACTAAAATATTCATTGCTCAATCGCATTTTACTGACAGAACTGTCAGCTGCGCTGACGGTTCTTTTATCTACAACTAAAATGCTCACTATTCAATCGCATTTTACTGACAATTTTTCAGGATTGCTTCTGTCATTTCTTTAGTTGTTGCAGTCCCACCTAAATCTTTAGTCAAAATTCCGTCAGTAAAAGTTTGGGTTACGGCTTTCTCAATCATCGCAGCCCCATCTTCTTGCCCAAAAGATTCTCTTAGCATCATGGCAATTGATAGAATCATCGAAACAGGGTTCGCAATTCCTTTTCCTGCAATATCTGGTGCCGAACCATGAATTGGCTCATAGAGTGCTAAACCGTTAAATCCATGCGAACTCGAAGGCATCACTCCTAAGCTACCGGCCAAACTACTTGCTTCATCAGAGAGAATATCACCAAATAGATTTTCAGTGACTATCACATCAAATTGTTGCGGATTAGTAATCAGTAACATCGCACAAGAATCGACCAATTGGTGCTCTAATCGTACATCAGGATATTCGTCAGCAATTTCATCAGCAATTTTTCGCCATAATTTAGAAGTTGCAAGGACATTTTGTTTATCAACCGAAGTCAGTAATTTTCTGGGCCGACTTTGAGCACTTTTGAAAGCAAAATGAAGAATTCTTCTTATTTCATCAGCAGAATAATCATTGACATCTCGTGCTTTATCATCTGCCAATTCATGCTGACCGAAATAGATTCCCCCTGTCAGTTCGCGAATCACTAGGAAATCAACATTTTCAACATTTCGGATGGGAGAAAGTTTTTTTAGAGCCGGATAAATTTTTAATGGACGAACATTAGCATACAGTCCTAATTCTTTTCGTAAAGCAAGTAGCCCTTGTTCTGGTCTAACTTTTGCATTGTTGTATTTAGGATGACCAATTGCAGCGAGCAAGATTGCGTCAGCATTTTTAACTGCTTGCAAAGTTTCTTCTGGTAAAGGATGACCATGCTTATCAATTGCAATTCCTCCAAAATCTTTGGCTTCTAATTCATACTCAAAATCAATTTTTTTACTGACAGCTTTTAAAACACTTAAACCAGCTGACATAATTTCTGGCCCAATTCCATCTCCCGCAAGTGTCACAATTTTTTTAGACAATATTTTTCACCTTAAATTCCATCATGAGCTGAAATTTGTTCAACCTTTCCTTGTAAATTTTCTTTTTGAACTAAAACATTAGCGTTCATGTAAGCAATGGCGCTTCCTTTCAATACATCATAATCAACACCTTTAGCATTAAATATAGTGCCTGTAGATAGATTTTCAACAGAAACCAAAGTCGTTGCTTGTGCATCAATTCCATTAGTTACAGCATCAACTGAATAGGAAATTAATTTTAGTTGATGATTAAAGACTTTATCAATAGCTTTAAAAATTGCATCCACTGAACCTGCCCCCTCTCCTTGACTAACATAAATTTCCTCTTCTTGATTTTTTAGTTGCACCAGTGCTTTGTGCCCATCAATTTGAACATTATCAAGTATAAATCCAGCTAGATTTTTTACCGTTTCTCCTGTAAACAAGGCATGAATATCTGCGTCAGTAATTTCTTTTTTCTTGTCAGCTAATTTTTTAAATTTTTCAAATAAAATTGCAAGACTTTCATCGTCATAAGCAATATTAAGTTCCGTCAATTTTTCACTAAAAGCATGACGACCAGAAAGTTTACCTAAAGGCAACGAATTATGCTTTATTCCGACAAGTTCTGGTGTAATAATTTCATAAGTTTCAGCATTTTTAAGGACGCCATCTTGATGAATTCCTGATTCGTGTGCAAAAGCATTAGCACCGACAATTGCTTTATTTTTTGGAATAGCAATTCCTGAAAATTGTGAAATTAGTTCTGCCGTTGCAGCAGTTTCTGAAAGTTTTAAAGGACTTTGTGCCTGATAAAAATCTTTACGAATATGTAGTGCCACAGCAATTTCTTCAAGAGCAGCATTCCCAGCTCGTTCTCCAATGCCGTTGACAGTTCCTTCAACTCTCCCAGCCCCAGCTTTAATTGCAGCTAATGAATTAGCTACAGCCATTCCTAAATCATCATGACAATGTGGACTAAAAATAATTTCTCTCTCAGACTTAGTATTATCAATCAAAAATTTAAAAATTTTTCCATATTCTTCTGGCGTCGTATAACCGACAGTGTCAGGAATATTAATATAAGTTGCTCCAGCATCGACAGCCGTTTGAACAGCCTCTAAAAGAAAATTCAACTCCGTTCTTGTTGCATCCTCTGGAGAAAACTCAACAACCTCGACCCGTTCACGTGCGTATCTCACACACATATCAATATTTTTCAAAACTTCTTCGGGACTGATTTTAAGTTTATATTTCATGTGAATAGGTGAAGTGGCAATGAAAACATGAATTTGCGGATATTTAGCCCCCTTTACCGCTTCAACCGCTTTATCGATATCTGAGATAACACAACGAGCTAATGCAGTGACAGCCGTATCATTCAAAGAATCAGCAATTTGCTTTACTGCTTCAAAACTATCTGGACTTGCCGCAGGAAAACCAGCCTCTATGACAGAAATCCCCCATTTTTCCAGTTGTTTAGCAATCGTTACTTTTTCTGAAATGGAGAAACTAACGCCCGGTGTCTGTTCGCCATCTCTCAAACTTGTGTCAAAGAATTCAATTTTTCGCATAATAATACCTCTATTTTTTATTAAGAAACAAAAAAGACGCCCGTGAGGACGTCTCTCGGTCCTCGAAATGACTATCGCCAAACAGGACCCACATATTTTAGCCACAAAAGCTAATGTAGGTCCACCTTGATCAACAACAATGAAAATTGTGTGTATGTCATTTCAAGTTCCTCTTTTTTTGTTAATTTACATTATAATACTCTTAATATTTTAAATTGTCAATAAAATAATAATATTTAATAAATTTATTTGTATTAACAAGAATTTAACAACAAATAGATTACAACTTCTCCCTTTGATATTCAATTAAATCCACAATAATTAAGCTTGTTAGAAAATATACAAGCAATTTTGTTGCTTTAGGTAGACATAAAATGATTAAATTATAATGGATTCTAATGTACTAATAAGATTAAGGAGAAATTATGACTCAAGATTATCGAGTTTTATTATATTACCAATATGTCCCAATTGAAGATGGAGAAACTTTTGCCCAAAAACACCTCGCAGACTGTAAAGAATTAGGTTTAAAAGGACGCATTTTAGTTGCTGACGAAGGTATCAACGGAACTGTTTCTGGTACTATCGAGCAAACAAATGCCTACATGGAATTGATGAAAAATGACCCTCGCTTTAGCTCAACAATTTTCAAAATTGATGAAGCCGAGCAAAATGCTTTTAAGAAAATGCATGTCCGTTATCGCCCTGAATTAGTCAATTTAAGTTTAGAAGATGACGTCAATCCCTTGGAACTTACTGGGGCTTATCTTGATCCAAAAGAGTTTCGTGAGGCCATGCTTGATGAAAATACAGTAGTGATTGATGCACGAAATGATTATGAATTTGACTTAGGACATTTTCGTGGCGCCATTCGTCCAGAAATAAGAAGTTTTAGAGAACTTCCACAGTGGATTCGAGATAACAAAGAACAATTCATGGAAAAACGTGTTTTAACCTACTGTACCGGTGGAATACGTTGTGAAAAATTTTCAGGATGGCTCGTTCGGGAAGGCTTCAAAGACGTTGGTCAACTTCACGGAGGAATTGCCACATACGGAAAAGACCCAGAAGTTCAAGGAGATCTCTGGGACGGACAAATGTATGTTTTTGATAGCCGAATCGCAGTTCCAATCAACCAAAAAGAACATGTTATTGTCGGACGTGATTGGTTTGATGGAAGCCCATGTGAACGTTACATCAATTGCGGAAATCCAGAATGTAACAGACAAATGTTAGCTTCAGAGGAAAACGAAGCAAAATATCTTGGTGCTTGTTCACATGAATGTCGAGTTCATCCCAATAACCGTTACATCAAAGCCCACCAACTATCAAATCAAGAAGTTCAAGAACGTCTTGCGCTACTTGAGAAAGATTTAGCATCATAATATAAAAAGTCTATTATTCTTTAATAGACTTTTTATTTTTATCAATTTTCATCCCATTAAAAGTTGCTAGTTCGTGAAAACCAGCTTTTTTAATTAGAGTTCTTGCTTTACGAATTGAAAGCCAATCACGCTTTGCTATATGACTGTCCGTTCCTAAAGTTATAAATTTTCCACCTAATCTTTTAAAATTAATCAATATATCACTATAAAATTGTTCAGTTTTCGGATCATCAAACAATCTAGTATTTATTTCTAAGGCTTTTTCTTTTGAAGCTAAAGCCTGCAAGATTTCAAATAAAATCTCCCGATTCTCTGCAAACTTTATAGATTTATCCGTGTAAGGTCCATATCTAGCAACATAATCTAAATGGCCAAATGAATTATAAGTCTCAAAATTTTGAACAACATCTAAACAAGCTAAAAGATATTCTCTTTGTGCTTCTTCTTTTGTTTTCTGTAGATAAAATTCTGTTCCGTCATAAACTTCAATATCTCCAATTTCATGAACAGAGGCAATCACAAAATCAAAAGAAGCCGAATCAATAAACTGATTAATTTCTGATTTAAAACGTAAATCAATTCCCATTTCCAAACCAATTTTTATTTTAATTTTATCTTTAAATTCCGCTTGCAATTGATTAATTTCTTGAAAATATTCAGGTAGATTTAATGAAAAATCCATTCCTGGAAAATAAAAATCTCGATGCTCTGTAAAACAAATTTCTTCTAAACCATGTGCTATAGCTTCTGTCACATGCTTTCTAGGAAGCTCCTCACTATCAGCCGAAAAATGAGAGTGGAAATGATAATCTAATTTTTTCATTTAATCTGCCGTCCTTGTATGAAATTCCTTCTTATTTCCCTCTAGCTGATGCCGTTCTTTTGCTTTTTGCCGTACTTCTTCTAGAGAAATACTTTGCTGATTCATTAATACAAACAAGTGATAAAGTAAATCATCAATTTCTCCTAAAAGTTCTCCTTTATCTGAATTTTTACTAGCAATAATCACTTCACTTGCTTCTTCACCAACTTTTTTTAATACTTTATCAATGCCCTCTCCAAGCAAATAATTCGTATAAGATTTTTCGACTGGATGTAACTTTCGGTCGATGATTTGCTTCTCCAACTCACTAAAAATATCAGAGTCATCAAAAGGAATAAGTTCATCATAAAAACAAGAGTAAGTTCCGGTATGGCAAGCATTACCAATTTGTTCAACAAAAACCAATAAAGTATCTTGGTCGCAATCCAAACGCATTCCTTTTATTTTTTGAAAATGACCTGATTCTTCTCCTTTGTGCCAAAGTTTTTGTCGTGAACGTGACCAAAACCAAGTTTCACCAGTTTCAAGCATTTTCTCAAAAGCTACTTCATTTGTATAGGCAAGCATTAATACTTGATTTGTTTGATAATCTTGAACAACAACAGGAATAAGTTCCTGCTTATGAAAATCTGGTCTCATAATGTCTCCTTCTTAATAATTCTTGCTGGAATATTATTTTTTATAAGTTCGTCTTTAACTTCATCAACTGTTGCTTCGCCATAATGAAATAATGAAGCAACAAGGGCAGCATCGCTTCTTGTATTTTGAAAAACTTCAACAATGTCCGAAATCTTCCCACAACCGCCACTTGCTACAACAGGAATATTAACAGCAGTACAAACGTCATTCAGCATTTCCAAATCGTAGCCTGTCTTTGTTCCATCCTTATCCATTGAGGTTAGTAAAATTTCGCCTGCTCCTAATCTTTCACACTTTTTAGCCCAATCAACTAAGTCAAGACCTGCATTTTCACGCCCACCTTTGATATAGACATCATATCCCCTATGGTCTGCTCGTTTTTTAGCATCAATAGCAACAACAACACATTGAACGCCAAATTCGTTAGCCGCTTGACGAATAAGTTCAGGATTTTCAATTGCAGCTGAGTTGACGGATACTTTATCAGCTCCTCTAGCAAGAATTCTTCTAAAATCGTCAATTGAACGAATTCCTCCACCAACGGTTAATGGAATTGAAAGTTCACGCGCCGCCCGACCAATTAATTCACCAATAATTTCACGTTCTTCAAAAGATGCCGTAATATCAAGAAAAACAATTTCATCTGCACACTGTTCTTCATATATTTTGGCCAATTCCACTGGATCACCTATTTCTCTTAAACCCACAAAATTGATTCCTTTAACAACCTTACCATTTTTAATATCAAGACAAGGGATAATTCTTTTAGTTAGCATTCCTGAACTCCTTTTCAAGATTAATTTTCCCCTCATAGTAAGCTTTCCCAACGATAATTCCATAGAAGTCAGAACGAGTTGCACGTTGAATATCAGAATTATCCTTTACACCTCCAGAAATAATCACGTTTAGGGAACTTTCCTTTGAAATTTCATCATAAAGTTTAAAATTTGGACCTGTCAGTGTTCCGTCTTTGGAGATATCAGTAATAATAGTGGTTTTAACCCCTATTCTCTCTAATTTTTTTAAAAATGACAGGTAGGGAAGACTTGTTTTTTCTAACCAACCACTTGTTGATACAAAACCCTCTCTAATATCAACTCCAACAACGATTCTGCTTGGACCATATTTAATTAATAATTCCTTAAGAAAATCAGGCTTTTCTACCGCTGCGGTTCCTAAAATCACTCGTTCCACACCAATTTGTTCAAGATACATTCTAACTGTATCGAAATCTCTAATTCCACCACCAATTTCGATTTTCAATCTTGTTTCATCTTTTATTTTTCGCACAAGCTCTAAATTACGAGTTTGTCCTATCTTAGCACCATCTAAATCAACCAAATGGAGGTCAGTCGCTCCCATTCTTTCAAATTTTTGAGCAATTTCAAGGGGATTTTTTGAATAGACCGTTTTCTTATCATAATCTCCTTTGTAGAGACGCACGGCTTCACCATTTTGCAAATCAATTGCTGGAATAATCTTCATTTAAATTTCCTCCAAGAATGCTTTTAGTATCTTTCTGCCAATTTCTCCACTCTTTTCAGGATGAAATTGACAGCCTATCACATTATTTTTTCCAACAATTGCCGGAATTTTTACTTCGCCATAAGTGGTGTAGGCAATGAGTTCATCATCAGGACAAGTCGCCTGATAAGAATGGACAAAATAGACCTCATCATTATCAGACAAATAATGAGTTGTTGGACTGGTTTTAGCCAGGTTTAATTGATTCCATCCCATATGCGGAATTTTCTCATTAGTTTTGATTGGAATTACCTCTCCCTTTAAAAGTCCAAGACCTTGTCTTTCTTCTATCTCGTATCCTTTTTCAAAAAGCACTTGCATCCCTAAACAAATTCCCAATATTGGTATTCCAGCAGCAGCTCGTTCTTGTAAAAGTTCAATCAAATTAAACTTTTTTAGATTATTCATTGCTATAGGAAAAGCCCCAACTCCTGGAAGAATAAGTGCATCTGCTTTACGAATTTCCTCTAAATCTCTTGAAATCACTGTTTCTTGCCCCAATCGTAAAAATGCGGCCTGTACACTTTGAAGATTTCCGATATTGTAATCGATGATAACAATTTTTTTCATAATGCTCCTTTCAATATCAAAATATACTAAAATTCAATTTAACCAAAAACCTCACAGCAGCCAACCAATTTCAAACGATCAACATCGATTCTATCCCGACCATAAGCATCAAAAAATCGGTCACGATATTGATCAGTACCAATATTAAAATTAAGCGTCCATGCACCCCAAAAGAGGTCAATATGTCGGTCGCCAACACCTGCACAATCCAAATCAATAAAACCTTTGAACTTCCAATTGTCTAGGATTATATTTGGTAAACAATAATCTCCATGTAAAAGCGTATCATTCCTTAATAGCAATTTTTTATTTTCTATATAATCATAAGCTTCTTCTGTTGTTCGGATATTATAATTATTGACAAAATCTAGATTTGAATTATTTATACTTGCGTTCTTTTCGACTTTTTTCAGATAACGTTCAGAATGGTCTAATATGGGACAATCCTCAAAATTTTGTTCATGAAGAAATCGTAGATTTTCAGCAAGATTATCACACAGACGTTTCGGATTATTAAGATATTGTTTAGACAAATAATTTTCTCCTTGAATTTTTTTCTTGAGTAAAAAATCCTGTGACTGGTCTGATAAATAAGAAATATATCCTAAACCTAACTTTTTCTTTTGAAAATAAGCAGTCATTTCAGCTTCTCGCTCTAAAGTTTTTGATGAAGCTATTTTTAAATAATAGCCATCTTTTTTATCAATGAATAACACTTGAGCTTCAGGAGAGGAACTGCTATCATATATTTTTGCATCTTTTAGCGTATTGTGAAGTGCTTCAGGAAATTTCTCAATATTAATTCTTAATTCTTTTAGATTAGTCATAACACTCCCTTACTACTCGGTATTTCTCCAACTTTCGCTTCATCAATACTTACAGCTTGTTTTAGCGCCCTCGCTGTAGATTTAAACATGCCTTCAATAATATGATGCGTATTTTGCCCATAATTTTCGTTCAGATGTAACGTAATCCCAGCATTAAAAGCAAGGGCACGAAAAAATTCTTCAGTCATTTCTGTATCATAGCCACCAAGTTTTTGATTTCCTGATAAATCAGCATGAAATACCAAATAAGGTCGTCCACTAATATCTAAATCACAAGTCACCAAAGCTTCATCCATTGGAATGGTAAAACTTCCATAACGTCGAATACCGAGCTTATTACCTAATGCTTCGCTGATACATTTGCCAAGAGCAATCGCAACATCTTCAATGAGATGGTGCGGGTCCATCCCTACTGTTTCATGATCCCCATGTCCTATGATTTTTAAGTCAAAATCGCTGTGAAAGGTGAGAAGTGTCAGCATGTGGTCGAGAAAACCAATACCTGTACTAATGTCCGCTTGACCTGTGCCGTCAAGATTGATGGAAAGTTCGATTTGTGTTTCTTTGGTATTACGCGTGATGTGTGATATGCGTGTCATAACAGGTTCTCCTTAGTTTTTTTAAATATCAAATGATGTAATCGTGCGACTGGATACAGCGTTTGGTCTTTCGCTACTTTTTGCTCTAACTTAAGCATGGGTTGATACCAGTTGTCTGTTTCTTTGATTTCTGCGTTTTGTGAAATACCGTAAAAATGACGAATTCCAAATTTTTCTTGGAGTTTCAGTTTGTAATTTGCCACAAAATCTGTCAGCCAATCATCGTCATAAACTAGGATATCGCCGTGGTTGTGAGAAGCGACAGCTTCATTTTCATAAACATCAAGCGCTGCCTGCGGATTATCACGTCCTGCTGCCACTTCTATCATGCTACCGTACTTACTGTGCTTGACAATAGAAAGCGTGCCGCCATCTGTCAAAAGTGACAAGAGTAATTCCAACACGACTTTTCGGTCGAGGACGTATTCTAAAACATTGTGAATGAGAATCACGTCGTAACGCTCATTTTTAACAGTTTCTGCAAAGTCGTCAAAAGTTCCTGTCAACTGACGAAAAGTTTGGTCAGACATCATCTCGAGTTTTTCTACGTCAGGCTCATAGCCCGTGACTTCAAATCCCTGTTCCATCAAAAATGTTTCCGTCCGACCAAATCCAGAGCCGAAACTCAGAATTTTTGAATCTTTTGTCAAATTTGGTAGTAGCTGTGGAAAAAGTAAGTCATAGAACATCCGACCCCATGGTTTTTCGAAAACTTCTGCATAATAATTTTCTTGTTTTGTCATGTTTTTCTCCCTACTATTTTTCTTATTCAATATTTTAAAATCCATGTGGCTCCTCACGCCTTGACCAATAAATTTTTAAAATCTAGTCTCAAGTATTACATTTCATCAAATCTCACAGAAATTGAGTTAGCATGAGCCGTCAATCCTTCTGATTTTGCAAATGTCTCAACATCCTCTTTAAAGTCAGCCAAAACTTCTTTAGGATAATAGCTATAAGTTGAATATTTTATGAAATTATAGACACCCAAACCAGAGTAAAATTTGGCTGTTCCTCCAGTAGGTAAGACATGATTGCTTCCTGACATATAGTCGCCTAGCGGTTCTGGCGTATACTCTCCAAGAAAAATTGAGCCAGCATTTTTGATTTTTGGAAGCTGGACTAAGGATTCACTAGTCAAAACTTCTAAATGTTCTGGAGCAAGCTGATTGGAAACATCAAAGGCTTCATCAATATTTTTTACAACAATGGCTCCACCGTAATTACTGATGGAACTTTCAATGATTTCACGACGTTCCAAATTTTGAACTTGTCTATTTAATTCCTCATCTACTTGTTGAACAAGTTTTTCAGAAGTCGTCACTAAAATCGCTGACGCAAGTTTATCATGTTCTGCTTGCGCCATTAAATCAGCAGCAATATACTTTGGATTGGCAGTTTTGTCAGCAATAACTAGAACTTCTGACGGACCGGCTATCATATCAATATCTACCACCCCATAACAGATTTTCTTAGCTGTAGCTACAAAAATATTTCCGGGTCCAACAATCTTATCAACTTTGGGAATAGATTCTGTCCCATAAGCAACGGCGGCAACACCTTGTGCTCCACCCACTTTATAGATTGTTTCTATTCCACAAACTTCAGCAGCTGCTAAAATATTTGGATTTACTTTTCCATCAGCTTTAACTGGGGTAATCATAATAATTTCTTTGACGCCTGCTAAAAGCGCTGGAACAGCATTCATAATGACTGTTGAGGGATATGCAGCCGTTCCTCCGGGAACATAGAGAGCAACACGTTCCAGAGGGCGTGCAATTTGTCCCATGATAACACCATTTTCCTTAAAAATATTCCATGAATTTCCCAGTTGGTGCTTATGAAATTCTTCGATTTGTGATTTGGTGCGTCTAAGAATTCTAAAATAATCCTCATCAATTTGTTCTAGTCCTGTTTCACGTTCCGTGGGCGTGACGAGTAAATTACTAGTATTCACATCATAACCATCGAACTTTTTAGCATAGTTAAATAAGGCAGTATCTCCACTTTTTTGAATGTCTTCTACAATCTGTTGAACAGTTTTATTAACTTCTTTTGATACTTCTGTTTTTCGACCTTGAAATTTTTCAGCAATTTCTTCAAGCTTTCCTTGATAATCAATTTGTTTGAGCATCTTCTAACCTCTCCACCATTTCTATAATTTTATCTTTTTTAAATTTGAAACTAGATTTATTGACAATCATCCGTGTTGAAATATCACTGATTTTTTCAATGACCTCTAAACCATTTGCAGATAAAGTATTTCCTGTTTCGACAATGTCAACAATTGCATCAGCTAAACCGACAACTGGTCCAAGCTCAACAGAACCTTCCAACTTGATAATTTCAATATCTTCTTGCTTTTGAGCAAAATATTTTTTTGTCACTCTTGGATATTTTGAAGCAATTCGTTTACGTCTTTGAAAATTTTTATTTGAAAAGTCAGGATAGGAAGCAAGGGCAAAAATACACTGCCCAATTTTTAAATCCAATAATTCATAATAATCATCAAAATCATTTTCATCAAGCGTATCTTTACCAACAAAACCAACATCAACAATTCCATGTTCTAAAAAAGTAATGACATCATTAGCTTTTCCAAAAATGATTTGTAAATCATCTTTCGTTCTAATTTGTAATTCACGTCCTAGATTTAGAATTGGTTCAACATCATAGTTCGCATTTTCCAATAAATTGGTGACTTGTTTTTGGATTCGTCCTTTAGTTATGGCAATTTTAATCATTGTCTTCCTCCAATTCTTGTCTTTCCAGTGCCTTTAAAATAGTATCCATATGACAACAAAAACCAATGGCAACCGCCTCTTCTTGAAAATTACTTAATAGTTGGTCATATCTTCCTCCTGATAAAATAGGTTGATTAGCTGCTGAACTGTAAGCTTTAAACATTAAATCAGTATAATAATCCATTTTAGGAACCATTCCCAAATCAATGATAATCGGTTTAATCATTGAAAGTTTTTCTGAAAACTCTTTGAGCTGATCAAAGGAAGAAATGAGCACATCATCTTTTGTATTTGTCACTAAATTTTCCAACCTTGATAACTCATTAGTAATAAATATTTCTTTCAAAAGTTCTCTTAATTCCTTAGAAAAATTATTTTTTTCGATAAAAGCATTAAGACCACTCAAATCTTTCTTGAGTAAAAGTTCTGTAAGTAACTCTGTTGAACCATCAGCTAACTGACATAAACGTTGAAAAAATTTTGCTGAGCCTATTTCAAAGACCGTTTTATTCAAACCTAACTGTTCAATCACTTGAAGGGCTAAACTAAGAATTTCTAATTCTGACTTATCGGCTGATTCACCAAAAAGTTCAATACCAATCTGATAATTTTCCGTTGAACGACCTTTATGCCGTTTTTCTTTTCTAAATATTTTTCCAAAATATGAATAACGAGCACTAGTAGAATCCTTGATTTGCGAATAGAGTCTAACTAAAGGAAGTGTAAAATCATAACGAAGTGTAATTGATTGTCCCTCATGATTGATAAACTGAAACATTTTTTCTTGATTAAAAGTTTTTCCATTACTTTCAAGTGCTGTATAGAGTTGTGTATATTCAAAGCTTGGGGGCATGACTTCCTGATAATTTTTCAAGCTAAATAATTTTCTTAAACGCCCTTCTATCTGCCGTAGACTTTTAACTTGATTCAAGGTCATTTCTGCCGATTCTTCAGGAAGCAGATAATTTATTTTTTCCATTCGTCAATTTCCTCATTCTTTTTTAAATAGCCTTTTAAAAATTCAATCACTTTGTTCATTTCTTTATTAGTTCCAATAGTTATCCGTAACCAATCATCAATCCGTGGTTGATTCCAATGCCTGACAATAATTTTTGCCTCATAAAGCGCCTTAAAAAGTTCTTCTGCTTTTACTTTTGGATGATGAACAAAAACAAAGTTAGCCTTTGAATCAGTCACTTCAAATCCTAAATTAACCAGATTATCTTTAAAAACTTCTCTTGTCTTAATGATTTTCTGAATGTTTTTTTGAAAATAATGTTCATCCATTAAACTTGCTTCTCCAATAATTTGTGCCAAACTATCAATTGGATAGGAATTAAATGAATTTTTCACATCATACAAATGAGAAATTGCTTCAGCAGAGCCATAAGCTACACCCAAACGAATTCCTGCCAAACTCCGTGATTTAGAAAAAGTTTGAACCACTACTAAATTATCGTATTTTTTAAGCAAAGGAAGACATGTTTCACCGCCAAAATCAATATAGGCTTCATCAATCAAGACAATTGAGTTTTGATTTTTTTTCAGAATTTCTTCTATATCTTTAAGATTTAGCGCCAAAGCCGTTGGAGCATTAGGATTTGCAATCACAATTCCACCATTTTCAATACAATAATCTTTTATTGAAACTTTAAAATCATCATCCACAGGAACTTTTTGAAAGGGAATTCGATAGAGTTCGCAATAAATAGGGTAAAAAGAATAAGTAATGTCAGGCATTAATAAAGGGCTTTGACTATTAAAAAAAGTCAGAAAACTAAGTGACAAAACTTCGTCAGAGCCATTTCCAATAAAAACCTGTTCAACTTCTAAATGATGATATTCGGCCAATTTTTTTCTTAAACTTTTCGCGTCAGTACTTGGGTAAAGACGCAAATTTTTTGTCTTATAACGTTCATTAAATAATTGAGCTACACTAGTGGGCGGATATGGATTTTCGTTAGTGTTTAATTTGATCATGTCAGTAAGTTCAGGTTGTTCACCTGCAATATAGGGACTTACTGACCGAAGATTATTTTGCCAACTCATAGATTTCTCCTTTCGAGAATAGAAAGATAATATAAAAAAACGCCTAAAAGCACTTGGCTTAAAGGACGGTTTAATCGTGGTTCCACCTTAATTTATCACTTTTTCACAAAAGTGACCTCGGTAAGTTATAACAACTTAGCATTAACGCAGCTAACGCTCACATAATAATGTGAGTAAGATAGCGATGAGTGTGGTTCATCCCATTATCAGACCTTTTCTCAGCAACAAGGCTCTCTCAACTGATACCTAAGACTACTCTTTCATCTCTTGTTTGTCAATTCTTAATTATCTGAATTATAATACTTATGTTTTTAAAAGTCAACATTTATTTTAATAAAATATCTATGTTGTTATTTAGCATAATAAAATACCAGTAAATACTGGTATTTTACTCGAAAATATTTAAATTTCAATAGTTTAATTTATCTTATTAGTCCTTTATTTATTCGACATAATAGTAGACTGGCTTTATTCAGGAGCAATTTGTTCAAAATCAACTGTTCCTTTTCGTTTATTAGCAGCAATAACACGAATTTTTATTTCTTGTCCTATTTGATAGACTGTTTCTGATTTTTTTCCTGTAAAAATACTTGCTTCTTCATCAAATTCAAGTTCTTCTGTAGTCCCAGTATGTAAATTAGGTACACGAATTAAACCTTCAACTGTATTATCTAATGCAACAAAGATTCCAAATTTTTGTAGGCCTGTAATTGTACCAGTGTAAACTTCTCCAATCCGCTCTGACATATATTCTGCTTTTTTCATTGCATCAATAATTCGTTCAGTGACGACCGCACGGTGTTCCATATCAGAAGAATGGCTAGCAATTTCAGGTAAACGTTCTTTCCACTCGTCTTTAGTACGGTTAGAATGGTCAGAAGGATATAAATGCAATAAACGATGGATGATTAAATCAGGATAACGTCTAATTGGGCTTGTGAAATGCGTATAGTTAGTTGCTGCGAGCCCAAAATGTTTTGTATTTTTTTCAGAGTAAACCGCTGTTGACATCGTATGTCGAAGTTGATAAGTCAATGCCTTTTCAGAACTTGTTCCTTTAATTTCATCAGCAAAGAAATTAATGGCTTGATGAGAATCTGAATTCAAGGAAAAACCAGCATTAGCAGCAGCTTCCATCAATTTAGCAAAAGCTTTCTCTTTAGGGTTATCGTGAACTCGATATAAGGAAGGTAGTTTTTTCTTTTGAAAATCAAGGGCAACAGTTTCATTTGCCATCAACATAAAGGATTCAATCATTCGTTCTGCAGTATCACGATCACGTTTTACAATTTCGATTGGATGACCTTTTTCATCTAAAATAATTTTTGCTTCACTCTCGTCAAATTCAATCATTCCTCTGTCTTTTCGCATTGTTTCAAGAATTTCATGAAGTTCAACGGCCACTTTAATCGAATCGGTAATTTTATAGAAGTTTTCAAGGGCTTCTCTATGACCTTCTTGTCCTTGATGAATCATTTTATTGACATTATTATAAGTCATTCGATAAGTTGTTTTTATGACTGAAGGTGATATTTTATAACTGACAATCTTACCTTTGTCATCAATTTCCATTAGACAAGACATTGTTAGTCGCTCTTTAGCTTCATTGAGTGAACACAAATTATTGGATAACTTAACAGGCAACATCGGAACAACTCGGTCAGTTACATAGACTGATGTTGCGCGTGAGTAGGCTTCTTCATCTAAAGAAGAACCCTCAGTCACATAATGACTGACGTCAGCGATATGGACTCCTAATTCAAAATGTCCATTTGATAATTTTTTAACGTGGATGGCATCATCCAAATCCTTAGAATCATCTCCATCAATGGTATAGGTAATTTCATTCCGATAATCTTCACGATCTTGCAAATCTGAATCAGTTAATTTTTCGGAAAATGCCTCAGCCTCAGCTAAAGTTTCAGAAGAGAACTCTTGTGGAATTTTCATAGCACAAAGCACTTCTAAAATATCTAGTCCTACTTCGCCTTTATGTCCAATAATACCTGTAATTTTTCCTTCAAATGTCTTGGTATCGGTTGGATATTGGGTTATTTTAAGACTTACTACATCTTCTTCTTGAACCCCTGATAAAGTTTGTTTGATATATAAAGTATCAGAAATTCGATCATTATAGAGTTCTATTCTTCCTTTGTATCCTAATGCTTTGACTTGACGATTTGACAAAGAACGGTAAGTCCCGACCGTATCAACTACGGCTCGTTCATTTATTTTAGTAATTTGTCCACTTGCACCGCGTTTTTCAGTTTTAGGATAGGTAACTTTAACGGTAACTTTGTCCCCATCCATCGCAAATTTAGTATCATTTTTACCGATATAGATATCATTTGTTTTATCTGTTGCGTCTTCTGGATGAACAAATCCGAAACCTTTAGGATGTTTAGAAAATACTCCCTTACTTTCTGTTTGATTAAGTGCTGATGCTAATTCTGATAGCTGAACCATATATATTTATTTATTCCTCCAATTGTATCTTTCTATCATAACATAATCAGTAAGCAATATTCGACTATTAATAATAAAAAGGCCTTTGATAGCCTTTTATTTATTCTTTTTTATGTCGAAATACTATAATAGTTGACCCTAAAGTTATAAGAGTGAGTCCACTAATGAAAAACAATATACTCCTTTTTTTGTTTTCACCAGTTTCAGGTAGTTTTTGGGATTTTTCAGAACTGGAGTTTTTAACTTTTGGATTAGTTTTATTTATTATTTTTGTTCCAGAATTTACTAATTCATCTTTGGGTTTTGTAATATGATTTTTAGTATAAACATAAGTTATGGTCTGAATTTTATCCGTATATTTACCTTTTGAATTACCTCGAATTCCTTGAAAAGTATAACCAGAAATATTTTTTTCTTCAGTTATATAATCTTCCCCAACAGTTCCAGTTCTAACAACATCTTTTAAAATTGATTTTCCATCTGTATCTATATATTTGACAACAACTTTTCCTGTAGCAATAGGTAACTCATTTTTTTTGTATATATAAGTAACTGTTTGTGCCTTTTCTGAAAACTGACCTGATGAATTTCCTTGAACTTCTTTTAGAGTATAATCTTTAATATTTTTTTTATCAGTATAATAGTTTTCACCAATATTTCCTTGTAAAATGATATCTTCTGAAATAGGATTATTCTCTATATCTACATATCTTACTGTCACATCAGCTGCAACCACTGGATTTTTAGAATAAACATAAGTGACTGTTTGAAGCGCTTCTTTAAAATTTCCTATACTATTTTGTGGTAGTTTAGATGTGTCTAATGTGTAACCATCTAAGACCAATTTGTACTGATCTGTACTGGCGTCATAAACATCTCCTTTTGAACCACTAATAGTTTGTGGATCATGAATTTCATTTCCTTCCTCATCAACATACTTCACCATTACTCCTTTAGAATAATCTGGGTATACAAATTGGAGTTGATTTCGATCAGTAAAAAAGGGATAAGGACTATAATTTTGTAACCAGTACTCTCCGCTAAAAGGAATAAACTGTTTATTTAAATTGGAATTGCTCAATATGTAATCAGTATCAGGAGAAAGTTGAAAAGAAACCTCTATATCATTCTCTTGGTTATTTGCATCATCTGGATATACAATTGGTTTAAGAAGCTCGACCATGTAGCCTTTGAGCTGTTCTAGACTTGGTTTACTATCAGAATAGTTAATCCCATCCGTTGTATAAGTAATTTTTATGTCTCCTTTAGTTGCTTCTGGATAAGATAAAAATTTGAACCAGGATTTTCCTGATGAATCCTGATTCAAGAAAGACATTTTCCATTTATCTATTCTGCCATTATATACTGTTAGTATCTGTTTATTATAAACAACTTTATTTTTCGCTAAGTCAACGGTTGTAGGCCTAACGAAGTGATTATAAAAGTCAGAACCTATGATATAGTAATCAGAACCATCGGCAGAGACCTGTAGACTCGTACTCGAAACTGAACCTTGAGCATAAACCTTTCCAGCTCCAATTACTAACATCATTGATGCAAGCAATAATGACATTAAAAAAGTACTTATAAGTCTTTTTACCATCTTATTTTTTATTATCATAATAAATAAACTCCATACAATCTCTAAATTCTTTTTAATTGTGAGATTGTTCCTCCTTTAATTCTTGCAACATCCAGTTTTGCGAAAACTTACATATTTCAATTTTTTGATTTTTATCAAGACTTTTAAAAAGAAACTCTGCAAAATCTCTTTCTTCATGATTTTTTGAACAAATTTTATCCATCCCTAGTAAATATCTTGGTGTTACATCAAAATACTCTGCTAACTCTAATAACCGAATGGCTGATGGCATGGTTTGTGTTTTATAATTACTTAAGGCATTTCGAGAATATCCTAATTCTTTTTCGATTTGATTAAATGATTTTCCTAAATCAGTCGCTAGCTTTCTAACTCTCTTATAAAATATACTTTCTTCCATCGTTTTTCCTTTCAAAATATCAAAATCTAATTTTCAGAAAAATTAAGATTTTTCGGAAAGTACTGTGACTGTTCTGTTATACTTATATATGAACAATTCGCTTAAAACAGCATTTACAAAAATACTGAAAAAAAAAAGGTATTTAAAATAAAACAATTAAGTAAATAAAAGTCATGGTATGGGAATCGTAACGAATCATAAGTGGCATATTATGTATTTTTTAGCACAAAAAGACTCCGAAAAATCTTAATTTTTCGGAGTCTTTTTATAATATGTTACGGAACATCATGATATTTAAACAACTGACTGTTTAAATACCTTATTCATCAGACTTTTTTTAATTATAAAAATGTTACATTAATTACATGTACTCTATATTATACATTTTTTTATTTTTTTTGCCAACATGTTTTATATATATGTTAATTGAACCAAACGATTTTATTCCATTTCATGTCCTAATCCATTAATTTTTTCGATAGAAATTTCAAAAATTGTTAATACTTCACTGGTATTTTTTAGCTTCTTTGAAAGGGTTCCTTAGAATAATTCTCACCAAAATATTTCTCATAAACCAAGACCGTTGATTTTCTGTTATCTAATTGTTTATTCTAAATCATTTTTGGCTTAATTTATCGCTAATTTAAAACTTCTTACTTTTTATGTTACCATCCGTAAATGCTTACTTTTAGAAGTATACAATTGGAAAGATAGTCTTAAAATCTTTCCATACTATTTTTATAAAAAGAGATATCTAAAAAAAAGCTATAAATCATAGTGATTTATAGTTTTTCTTTTTTTACGTTATTAATCACTTTTTTCACTTAATTGATTGTAAATTTCAAGATTAACTTTTAATACATTGACTGTTTTTTCACCTAGAAATCCTAAAGTTTTATTTTGAGTATTTTTATCAATAATTTTTTTCAAATTATCTACGCTTATACCTGTAGACTTCGAAATTTGAGGAATTTGAATCAGGGCACTCTGTTGGCTAATGCTAGGATCAAGGCCTGAACCTGATGATGTCAATAAATCTGTAGGAATATCTTTCTTATTTATGCTCGGATTATTATTTAGAAAGTTTTTTAAATCACTCTCTACTCGTTTTTTTAGTAAGGGATTACTAGGTGATAAATTTTGAGAACCTGAAGCCACTCCCAAATATTTACCCTCAGATTTTTCTTTTGCAGTATAAGTATTATAATTAACAGCTGAGGGACGTCCCTTCATGAATTCTTGATCAGAAAACTGTTGACCAATTAATTCAGATCCTATCACTTTCCCCTTATTAACGATAAGACTACCATTAGCCTGATAGGGAAAGATACTTTGTCCCAGACCTGTTATGAGCAATGGATAGAAAAGACCACAAATCACTATAAAAACCACTGTAACTAGAAAAGGTGTTTTTAATTCTTTAAATATTTTTCTCATCACTTCTCCTTTTAGCATTAAAGACCGATCATGTGCAATAACGGAGCAATGATTAAGTCAATAATTTTTATTCCAATGAATGGGGCAATAACTCCTCCTAAACCATAAACTAACATATTATGTGTCAGCATTTTATCCGAATGCTGTGGTTTATATTTTACGCCCTTCATTGCTAGAGGGATTAAAAGTGGAATGATTATTGCATTAAAAATTAATGCTGATAATATTGCACTGGAAGGCGTTGCAAGATTCATGATATTTAAAACATGAATTTGTGGAATAGCAAGCATAAACATTGCGGGAATAATCGCAAAATATTTGGCGATATCATTGGCAATAGAAAATGTTGTTAGTGCTCCTCTTGTAATTAAAAGTTGTTTACCAATCTCTACAATATCAAGAATTTTAGTCGGATCACTGTCTAAATCTACCATATTTGCTGCTTCTTTGGCCGCACTTGTCCCTGAATTCATTGCAATACCAACGTCAGCTTGTGCTAGTGCTGGTGCATCATTAGTTCCATCCCCTGTCATTGCAACAACTTTTCCATCGTTTTGTTCAACTTTTATTGCTTTGATTTTATCCTCTGGCTTACATTCAGCGATATAACTATCAACCCCAGCTTCTTGAGCAATCGTTGCGGCCGTCAAAGGATTATCACCAGTACACATAATTGTTTTAATTCCCATTTCACGTAAACGAGCAAACCGTTCTACCAATCCTGGCTTTATTGTATCTTTTAAATAGATAACTCCCAGAATCTTTGAATCTTCTGAAACTACCAATGGGGTGCCGCCTACCGAAGATATTTCATCGGTAATTCTCTTCAAATCATTAGGAACTCCCCCTCCTTGTTGTTGAATATAATCAATCACAGCATCTGTTGCTCCTTTGCGAATTGTCTTTCCTGTCGGAAAATCAACTCCACTCATTCTTGTTTGAGCTGTGAACTCTACAAAAGTCATTTCAGCTGGAGTCATAAAGTCCTTATCTTCTTGTTCTTCTGCTAATCTAATAATAGACTTGCCTTCTGGTGTTTCATCTTTCAATGAAGTTAAAACAGCATTTTCTGTCAATTCTTCTAAAGAAACACCGTTTACTGGAAGAAATTTTGCGGCCATTCTATTACCAAATGTAATTGTTCCCGTTTTATCTAAAATCATAGTATCCACATCACCACTGGCTTCAACTGCTTTACCAGACATTGCAATCACATTAAAACGTGTCACTCTATCCATTCCAGCGATCCCAATTGCCGATAGTAAGCCACCAATTGTTGTTGGAATTAAGCAGACCGTTAAGGCAATGAGTGTCGTTACACTTAACTTCACATGAACAAAAGAAGCAATGGGGTAGAGTGTCACAATAACTATTAAGAAAATAATAGTTAAACTCACAAGTAGAGTATTTAATGCTATTTCATTCGGCGTTTTTTTCCGTGAGGCTCCTTCAACAAGAGAAATCATTTTATCAAGAAATGATTCTCCTGAACTAGAAGTGATTTTTATCTTGAGCCAGTCGCTTGAAACAGTTGTTCCTCCTGTTACTGAGGCAAAGTCACCACCAGATTCTTTTACAACAGGGGCAGATTCTCCTGTTATTGCCGATTCATCGACGGAAGCAATTCCTTCAATCACTTCTCCATCACTTGGTATCAATTCACCTGCTTTAACTAGAACTATATCATCTTTTTTTAACTCAATTGCATCAATAATAGTTTCCTTAATCTGATTAGTAGCTTTATCTTTATTAATAATTCTTGCTTTCATATTTTTTTGCGTTTTTTTCAAGCTCTCCGCCTGAGCTTTTCCTCTGCCTTCAGCGACAGATTCTGCAAAATTAGCAAAAAGAATTGTTAAGAATAAGATTAAAGTCACAATTATATTATAAATTTGACTTGACGATTGAACTGTCCCAAATAAGTTAGGAAAAATAGATAGAATTAATGTAATAGTAAATCCAACCTCAACGACAAACATGACTGGATTTTTCATCATATATGCTGGATTAAGTTTGATAAAAGCTCCTTTGATAGAACTTTTTAGAATCTCTTGATTCAATATTTTTTTATTTTTAGAAATCATCATAAGCCTCATAATGTTAAAGATTCAGCGATTGGTCCAAGAACCAAAACTGGTAAAAATGTTAATGCTGATATTACAATCACTATTACAAATAGAACGACGGTGAAAGTTCCACTATCTGTTTTAAGTGAACCTACAGAATTATTTACCGACCTTTTCATCATTAATGATGAAGCAATCGCAAGTTGAATAATTAAAATGAGATATCGGCCTAAAAATATAGCAACTCCAGTAGTAATATTCCAAAAAGCGGTATTATCTTTTAACCCCTCAAAACCCGAACCGTTGTTCGCCGCCGAAGATGTATACTGATAAACAATTTGCGATAAACCGTGAAAGCCAGGATTGGATACTCCAGCAATACCCACGGAAACAGAAACGGCTAGTGCCGTAAAACTTAAAATAATTAAAGGGTGTATGATAATTGCTAGAGCAGTCAATTTCATTTCTTTTCCTTCAATTTTTTTCCCTAAGTAAACAGGAGTTCGGCCAATCATTAAACCACAGATGAATACTGTCAAAAGAACGTAGAGAATCATATTCATTAATCCAACGCCTTTTCCTCCAAAAACAAGATTAAGCATCATATTAATCATGGCAATACCACCACTTAATGGTGTCAGACTATCATGCATGTTATTTACAGAACCTGTTGTGAAAGCAGTAGTAATTTCGGTAAATAAAGCTGACATATTTGTGCCAAATCTAGTTTCTTTCCCTTCCATGTTACCCATAGCTTGACTTAAGCCTAGGTGCTGTAAAATAGGATTCCCTTTGGACTCAGCCCAAATAATTATTGTAAGCCCGATTAAAAATAAAACACTCATTACGATAAATAATGGTCGAGCCTCTTTTCCTAAGAAAAATCTTCTTTTACTTTTTAATTGAGAATTTAATAATTTATTTTCTTGATGACTATCTGAAACCATATATCCAAACGCAAATAATATCGAACCAGGTAATAACATCATTGATATCATTTCAATTATATTTGTAATAATATTTGGATTTTCAAAGGGCATTGCTGAATTTGCTGCAAAAAAGCCGCCGCCATTTGTTCCCAAATGTTTGATGATTTCAAGTGCTGCCACTGGGCCTAGAGCAATATCTTGCATTTTCCCTTCAAGGGTTGTAATTGTTAAATTATGTACTAATGTCTGAGGAACGCCTTGTGATATCAATAATAAAGCGCCAATAATAGAAAATGGAAGTAATACACGAGTAATCACCCGTACAAAATCATAATAGAAATTTCCCATATCTTTGTATTTTCCAGACAGTCCTCGAATGAAAGCCATTGAGGCTGCAAAACCAGAAGCTGCTGATGTAAACATCATAAAGGTAATGACAATCATTTGACTCATATAGGAAAGGGCAGACTCTCCAGAATAGTTTTGTAAGTTAGTATTAGTGATAAATGAAATTACTGTATTAAAACTTAGACTTTGCTCCATTGCCCCAATGTGGTTAGGATTTAGAAAGGGAATTTCTTGAATTCTCAAAATTAAATAACCAATAAAAACCATTACAGCATTTGTTAATACTAGAGATAGCGCGTATTTTTTCCAAGTCATGGGCTGTTTTTTCATAGCAACCAATTTATATATAAAGCCATCAAATTTATCCATGACCGGATCTGCAAAGGTCTTTTGATCTGTCGCTATGTGATAAAGGTATTTACCTGTAGGTATCATTAATAATATGGCCACTGCCAATACGAAAATAATTTGTAACATCTGTTCCCCCTAAAACTTCTCTGGATAAATCAGAGCATAAAAGAGATAAATCGCCAATAACATGATAATAATCCCTAAAATAATAAACATTTTAAAAACTTCTTTCTAATTTTCTTTAATTTGCTTGTCACACCAAGCTATTAGAGCCAGAATTAGTAGAAAACTTACTACTAATCCTCCAAGCATCAATAAATCCATCAAAATATTTTCCTCCTCCTTGATGTTGAAATTATTTTAACACTTGAAAAATAAAAAGAGTGTAAAGATTGGGCTGTTCGTATAAAGATAATCTAAAGATTCTCATAAAAAAAGTACTGACGAATCTGTCAGTACTTTTTAGTCAATTTTTATCATTCGATAGCCGACACCAATATGTGTCTGTATCATCTTTGGATAATTGGAATCAAGTTCAATCTTCTTACGTAGCGTATTTGCAAATACTCTAAGTGCTGAAAAATCTTCCTCATAATACCCCCAAATTTCTTTGACAAGATAGTTGTAGGTCATCACACGGTCCAAATTTTCTGCTAATAAACAAAGAAGTTTGTACTCAATAGGAGTGAGATGTATCTCTTTTTCATTTACAAAAGCACACTTTGATAAATAATTTATTTTCAACCAGCCATTAGTAAAAGTTGTTACTTCTGTCAGTAAATTTTGATTATTTCCAGAAAACTTAGCTCTTCTCAAACTTACCCTAAGTCGAGCCAAAAGTTCATCAGTACTAAATGGTTTTGTCAAATAATCATCCGCACCAGCATCTAAAGCTGCTATTTTATCAGCATCTTCTCCTCTGGCGCTGACTACGATAATTGGAAGTTGAGAGAATCCACGAACTTTAGAAATAATCTCTTTTCCGTCCATATCCGGTAAGCCTAAATCTAAAATTAGTAAATCTGGGCGCTGAGAGATAATCTCTCTTAACGCTTCCTTACCATTTTGAACAGCTACATAATTATAATCTTCAACCTCCATTGTCAAAGATAAGAGTTTATTAATTGACAAATCATCTTCACAAATCAATATTTTTATATCATCATTGTTCATCAGAAATTAAAACCTCCTCTAAAGGTAATTTGAAACCAAAAATGGCTCCATTTGGCCGATTATCTTTAACATAAATTTGTCCTCCATGTGCTAAAATAATACTTTTACACAAAGAAAGTCCTAAACCTAAACCACGCTTAGAATCAACTTGCCGATTTTCGTCAGTATAAAATAAATCAAATATTTTTTCTTTGGCTTTATCAGTAATGCCAGGCCCATTATCAGAAACTTCAAGAACTAACTCATCATTAATTTTTTTGGTTTGTAGTTCTATTTTAGAATTAATTGGTGTATATTTCACCGCATTATTAATCAAGTTTACAATCACTTGTATCATAAGAGCCACATCCATTTTTGCCATTAAGAGTTCGTCGGCTAAATTTAAACTAAATTCATGCTGTTCCAAATGCCTGTCTACATGTTTAAGGGCTTCTTCAACTACTTCATCAATAATATTTGCTTCCAACTTTAATTCTATTTTTTCATCCAATCTTGTGATAGATAAAAGATTTTCAACTAAATTAATCAACCACATTGAATCATCATAGATATAAGCTGATAATTCTTGAATTTGAAGTTTATTTATTGTGCTATCATTTTTCATCAGTAATTTTGCATGTCCAGAAATACTAGTAAGTGGAGTTCTTAAATCATGTGAAATAGCACGTAACAAATTTACACGTAACTGTTCTTGCTCAATTTGAATTTCGTTTTTTTGTTGGACTTCTCGAAGAATTTCTTTTTCTAAAGCTAATCCTGCTTCACCTAATATAGCCAGAATTATAGATTTTTCAAATGTTTCCAACTCATTTTTGTCCTTCATTAGGATACCAATCACCGCAAAAGATTGATTTTTCCCACGAATTGACAAATATAAGTAATTAGCAGCTGATAATGTATTGGTCGTTGCTCCTGCACGTTTATTATTGTGCATTACCCACTCAGCTACACCTCTCTCATTAAAATTCTGGTATTTTTCTAAATTATACTTAGAAGACTCAGTTGAAAAATATGATTCATCTCCTAAAACTTTATCTTTGATTGGATAAATCACAATATCTCGATCAAGTAATTTTTTTAACTGTTGAACTGTTGCTTCTAGAATTTCTACTACCGAATCAACCTGTGCTAAATCTTTATTCGTTTGTAAAAGTACTTCTGTTCGATATGATTTTTCCGCAGAGACTCGAACTTGTTCTTGAATTCTTTTGATTAATGTCGACGTAATTAATCCAGCAGCCAACATAATTAAGAAAGTAATTGGATAATTAGAGCTAAAGGCTACAAAAGTGTAATAAGGTTCTGTGAAAAAATAATTAAAGCAAAGTACAGATAAGACTGAGGAAATGAGACTAAAAATTCTTCCTTTTGTAAAAATGGCATTAATCTGAACTCCTAAAATATAAAGCATGATTATATTAGCAACATTGAAGTTCCAGTATTTGAAGGCTAACCCACATGAAGTGACAAGAGCTAGCATCAGTATTGTTTTCAATAAATCACTTAATGAAAATCGGATTTTTTTAAAATTATACAAAGTTCCAGAAGTATTTTTTTGTTGTCCCCTTGCATTTGGAATGACATAGATATCAAGTTCTGGCGCTTCCTGACTTATAAGATCTACAATATTTTCCCTACTCCAAAATGAACTTTGTACACTTTTACCAATTACTAGCTTTGATATTTGACTAATTTTAGCATATTCGACAATTTGCTTAGAAACATTATCTCCATAAAGGACAGATAGTTTTGCGCCTAACTGTTCAGCCAAACGTAAATTCTGTCTCAGTTTATCTTTTTCTTCTTTGGAAGAATTTTCTAAATCACCGATATATAATGCCGTAAATTCTGCTTTAAATGCAACTGCAAGTCTCGCAGCTGCATGAATAACATGAGAGGCTGAGGGTGAAGCTGAAACACATACTAAAACATGTTCTTTTGCATAAATACTTTTTTTATTTTGAGCTTTACGAATAGCGCTCTTATTGACTTGGTCAGCAGTTTTTCGTAAAGCAATTTCCCGAAGGGCGATAAGTTTTTCTAATGTAAAAAAATTTTCTTTTGCTTGATTTACTTTGTTTAACTGATAAATTTTTCCTTTATCTAGTCGTTCTAATAAATCAACGGGTTCAATATCAATTAGCTCAATTTGATCAGCCTCTTCAAATATGTAATCAGGGATTTTTTCATTTACAATAATCCCAGTTATTTTTTCAATTACATCATTTAGACCTTCAAGATGCTGAATATTTATTGTTGTAAAAACATCTATTCCTGCTTTCAAAAGTTCTTCAATATCTTGAAATCTCTTCTTATTTCTTGAACCATGGCAATTTGTGTGGGCTAATTCATCAACTAGGATAACCTGAGGTCTACGAATCAAAGCTTCTTCTAAATTGAACTCTTTTAATTGAATTCCTTTATAATTTATTTTTTTTAAAGGTAAGGTTTCGAGCCCTTCAATCAATTTTGAGGTCTCTGGTCGATTATGAGGTTCAATGTAGCCTGAAACAACATCAATTCCAGATTTCTGAACCTCACGCGCCCCTTCGAGCATAGCAAATGTTTTTCCAACACCAGCAGCATAGCCAAAATATATCTTTAGTTTTCCCTTTTTCATTGGTTGCCTCTAAATTTTCTTGTCCATATTATAGCATAAAAAAACGTAGTCCATTAATGACACAAACTTTCTAACCCTTCCAATTTTACAATCTTCAAAATAATTCAATTTTGGAATTTCTGCTTAGTTAAAGAAACAAGACTTGGCCTCACAACTAAGTATACTTTAATTTTTCAACAAAAAAACTCTATTTTCATAGTATCTTCAGATTCCATGAAAATAGAGTTTTTTTGCTTTTAACAGAACTGGCCAGAATTTATATAATGCTTTGGTTCTTTTTTAGTTTATCATTTTTTCCTTTCTTGTTTATGCTTCATTAATAATACAACTCCAAATAGTAATGCGGCACCAACAAATATCAACCAAAATCCTGAATATTGCCCCACCACAGGGAGATTTTCTGCGGTTTCTTTTTTAGCATCGTTGTGTGCTTCTTCTGAATGATTTGAATTACCATCATTATTATTAGTAGGTTCGCTGTCACCGTCATTATTAATGCTGTTGTCCTCCTCCTCTTCTTCAGGATTAGGCTCTTCCTTCACAAATTTATTAATCAAAGTAATTTTATTATTTTCTTGAATTTGATCAACTTGATAATGCTTAGGTACGTCAATTTCTTTAATTGAATATAAAATATCATTGCCCAGTTCATCTCTTATGGCTAAATCGGTAAATTCCCAAGTCCATTTTTCACTGACTCCAATAGTGACTGGATTCCCTTGCAACTTATTATTTGCCAATAGTTGAATTGTAATTGTTTCTGGTCTGATAGATTCATAGCCTTTATCATCCCAATCTTTATTAACAATCAAGCTCATTTTTTCTATTTCAATAGCTGTATTGACAATATCTCGTCCTATAACTTGTGACTCATAGCGATATTTATAGTCAGTTGACAACTCTTCTTTTAAGAAATACTGAATTCCTTGTTCAACTCCTTCTATCTCCTCCGTTCCATGTAAGTGAGAGAAAGTATATTCCCAGTTCTTATTTGAATTTGTTTCTTCTGTCACAAAATCATTAGAATTTACTTGTCCATAAAAGCTTTGATAACCGGTTGCTAATTCATTGAATTGAACCTGACGTTCTTGCTCACCATCTTTTCTCCATAGTTGAACTGTGATATGAGCTGGTCGTGAAGTAATATTTCCATCATCCAACCAGATTTTTTCGCCCGAAATGGTAAGTGGGTTTTGAATCTTATTAGAAATTTTAAATTGAATTTCTGAATCATTTTCGTCATTTAATCTTTGGCTTGTTGACTCATAACCAGCTACAGGAATTTCTGTCACGTCATAGAAAATTTCACGCCCCTCGTTATTATATTTTGGTAGATTATCATAAACATAGGTCCAATTATCTGTAGCTCTTATTTCTATTGGGGTCTTATAAGGAAGTCGAACTTCTTCTTTATTATTCGTTGCTTTAAGATTTGCCCAAATTTGAACTTCAATGGTATCGGGCCTTAGACCGTTTATATCGCTCTCATCTTCCCAAATTTTATTGATTGTCAATCTTTTTACCGCTGAGTATTCAAAAGAATCAAATCTAAATTGTTGAAGATTACGAAAGGCACCTGTTGATGCAGATACAGCTAAAGCTAGCGAATCAGATGAATCAATTTCTTTTTGACCAATTAAATCATAAACAATGCTCTCTTCCGTCAATGCACCTGATGAGATTGGATTAGTTGTTATACCATGGAGCAAATAAATGCTAAGCATTCCTTTTCCTGAATCTCCAGGTTTATAATCATAGATGACATTTTGAAAACCTGTGGTGTCATCTTTAGTTGAACCACTTAGTAAATCATCATTAGCATCATATCCATAATCGGAAGTTAATCTTCTACTTTCCCCTTGTACAGGGTTGCCGTCGATATCATCACCAATTTCACCACGGCGACTGACACCTGAATTTTGTAGTATCTTACTTGTGTCTAGCCAAGCAACTTGATTCCAATCGGTTACACCAAATCCTGCATCAGTTGCAAAAGGTACGACTCGTCCTGAATCCAAAAGGGGAGTGTTGGCTGGAGTAGGTTCAGTTGTCGTCTCGATAAAAGAGCCGAAAGGATTACCTTCGTGAGGTGCTTTGCTTCCAGGATCATTTTCCCAGCCTAAGCGATGGTTATCATCATCATTACTTTGCTGCGCAGTATTCCAGTAAGTATCAAACTTATAACCAATTGCACCTTTAAGACCGCCAATCCCCATGTTAGCCCCTGTAAAACCAACCTTTCCTACTTCTTCAGGATGAAAAGCAAAACCTATCCCGTCCGCACCTCCACTTGGAGTTCCTCCATTTTCGCTAGCTTCTTCTTTATCTCTCCAGTCTTCATCTGTTCTATCTCCCAAATAAATAGCACCTTTAAGTTTAAAAGGTTGTTCTGTTGAGATTCGATTATTAAGCGTGAAATTGCCTGACCAGTCATTTCGATTGGGGGTTAAGGTGATAATTCCTGTTTCTTCATCATATCTGGCTTTCGTTTCGTCATCAGTTAGAGCAGGACCAAAAGGATTAAAAGCTCCACCGACTTGATAACGCATGCCAACAGTGCCTGATAAAGTAAAATTATCATTGAAATCACTCCTAGTAAGTGTCGTTGCTCCCGTATCAACATCAGTTGAATGAACAGTAACTACTTCCTCAGCATTAGTCTGTTTAGTTTGAACTGATAGCAATGTTAGTAGGCTAATAAATATTAGAACAATTAGAGAGACTATTACAGTTCTTTTTTTGTTTAGAATCATTCTTCACCTGCTTTCGATTTTGTATTTAATTTATTACCTCAACTACATCATTGTATTCGTTTTCATTATATCATTAATTATTTTTGCCCCAAAATAATATCCTAAGTACATTATCAGATATTTTTAATATCGTTTATTCTTTGGCAAAACTTTATTAATAATTATTTAAACCTTTTTATTTCATTATTTAATAGAAAAAGTCGCTGAATATTCATAATAATAAGCGACTTTTTCTATTTAATTTATACATTTTAATATTCCTAGTTTAATTAACTAGCTTTTTAAGTTCGAAATAAAAAAGCTGAATATGAATGTATATGTTATGTATGTATATGTTTTGTTTTACTTACTTCGCTTTCCCCAAAAATAGAATAATATTAGCAATAAAAACAAAGTTATTCCTACCAACATATAATGTATCCAATTTAAGTCTGTTTTTTTTGTGTAATCTACAGAAGTCTGATTGTATATGTTAGCTTCGCTCTCTTTAATAGTAAAGTCTTTTAAAAATTGCCAGTCTTCATGATCATTCTTCAAGACGATCTTATAAGTATAGGTTCCTGGTTTAAAGTGATCATTAAGTGATACAGGGAGTTCAAAAGCACTATTAGGCGCAATACTCAGGTTCTGCTTTTGGATATTAACTAATGGTTTTGTTTCTCCTTTTTTAGTGATGATAAAATCCCCATTCAGCTGAGACATTAATTTAGCTTGAGGATTGTGAATGGCCATACTGACTTGGTTGTGTAAATTTTCCTGTCCGATTTTGACATCGCCCCCAATCAGTTCGGAGTGAACAGGTGTATCATTTTCGGCAATCCGAAGCGCAATTGTATGGATAAAGACGTTTTGTATGCCTTTACCTTCTTTTTTTTCTTGGACTGGACGAACAACGATTCCTCCTAATAAAATCCCATTAATAGCTTGATCGGGCATTGTTAAATGAAAACGAACTGTATGCGATTGGTGTCCACCTACTGTAAGTTGTGGGCTGTCATTCTTAATCAAGTCCTTTAGATCTAACTTCATAGAAGGATCTTTCTTAAATTTTGATTGAGTATAGTCGACAATCCCATTGAGATTGGTTGTCGCGTTATTAATTTCAATTTGAAATGTTTGAGGCTGGTTAGATTCATTATTAAGCGTTAATTCAAAGTTATCACTTGCTTTAGGGGCTAATTTCATATCATAAAAATTAGAAGTCTCTTTCTTTTGAGAGATACCAAAGTTAGGAGTAACCGTATAATTTCCTGGCTTTTCAGAAGATGAGATCTCTTGAGCATTCACAAAACCCTGACTCCCAAAGCTTATGAAAAGTAGGAGAGAGAAAAAGAGCATAAAATATTTTTTCATTTGAGATTCCTTAGTTAAAAAAGCCACTCTTTTAAGAGAGTGGTCTCTTTTCTTTTTTAGAAACAGCTGAAGTGTCATTCGCTAGGAGCTCCATCAACCACATTCCAAACAATGGTTGCGGTATATTGGTTAGGAGTAGTTTTGGCTGGAACCTCAATACTTGGACTCAAAGTAATTTTTGTATCTGGTTTAGTTGCATCTGCTTTATCTAGAACATCAATATTTTGGGCGCTTCCATTCAATGAAACGGCCGCAACCTTCCCTTGATCAGAAGTAGGAGCAAGTTTTAATGTCATCCCTCCCCCTAAAGTTGCGTCTTTTTTATAGTTTGCTTGTAGATACCAACCAGTAGTAGAACCACGATAGTCATGTAAATTTAAAGCTACTCCTGTCGTTTTAGGCGTCGATGTTTGTGCCTGCCCATTTAAAGTAATCGCATTAAAATCAATACTGGCAAGGGGATCAATGTTTAATCCACCACTTGTTACTGAAATAGTTGCGTTGGTATTAGTTGTTGAATCTGCGTGGGTTACCCCTTGAAATAAAAAGGTTCCTCCGAGCATTGTGAGTAAAGCTGTCGTTGCAACTGTTGTTGTTTTTATCATTTCATCATTTCCTTTTTCTCTTTATTTTTTGATAAATTAAGTCCTAAAATTAAGCTTGCTAGAAGTAAGCAAAATAACCCTAGAACCCCCTCCTTAAAAGGGTCGTATCGGTCATTAGTCTGTGGAAGTAATCCTTGAACAGGTGTCCCACGGATAGGTGTATAAGACTGATTTAAGGGAATAATTTGATTGGGAGCAGGAACTACTGAAGGGGAGGCTTTAACTGTAATCGTAACATCAGTTTGACTTGAGGTCGTATCCGCCCAGGTATTCGTTCCTCCACCTAAAGCTAAAACTGAAGTTAATAGCAAACACGTGATATGGGTTTTCATCTTCTGTCCCTTTCTATATCTATATGTCAACTTTTATTAAGAAGCAGGAACTTCTTGCAAATTCCAGACAATGGTTGCAGTATAGCTATTAGGAGTCACATGAGCAGGGACATCAATAGTAGGGTTCAAAATAATGTTTGTATCTGGTTTGTTAACATCTGCTTTTTCTAGAACATCAATATTTTGGGCGCTTCCATTCAATGAAACTGCCGCAACCTTCCCTTGATCAGAAGTAGGAGCAAGGCTTAAAGTCATCCCTCCTCCCAAAGAGGCTCCCTTTAGATAGCTTGCCTGTAAATCCCACCCATCAGATAACCCTCGACGATCCCGCAAGTTCAATGATATATCTTCTATTTTAGGCTTTGAAGTTTGACTACTTCCATTTAAAATAATGTTATTAAAATCAATACTAGGTAAACTTGATAGTGTCAATGCTCCAGATTTAACATGAACATGTACTACTTTTTCTATAGGAGAAATAGGTTTTAAGGAGTAGGTTAATGAATAATCACCTACTTTATGAGTATCCACTTTATCTGCCCCCAATACTGACACCTTATCAAACTTTAATGGATTCCCGGCATTGTCCGTTGCTGACAAAAATCCTTTACTAATATCTAATGAATCACCGACGGTTAAAACAATATCCTGAACATCAAGGCTACTTTTAGTTTCTAAAACTTTTACTTCATTATGCGTTACCATGCCATCGTATGTGAAGGTTAGTGGATATACACCTACTTTTTTTGTATCAACTTCTCCATTAACTATTACTTGATCATCCTTAACAGGGTTTCCATCTCGATCTGTTACAGTTAAAATATTTGAGCTTTTATCCCATGGATTGTATTGATAAATTACACTGTTTTGAGTCTTTAGTTCACGCTGGTCAATAGTAACTATTGAATCAATAGAGTTAGATTCGAGGTCGTTTGAATCCGTTAATTTAAAACGTAAGGTATGTTTTCCTGTTTGATTAATAGGAGGTAAAGAAGCTTGTTTTGTTGCCCCGGATTCGCTTGAATCACTTAAGTCATAGGTTTGAACTTGCTTAAAATCGCCTTGGTCGACAGATTCCCATAGTGTTACCTTTTGGCTTGTTGGCGCATCAAAAGAAAACTTAAGATCAATTGGTTGTTGACTTCCGTAACTTTCACTCCCCATTGTAGCCATTAGTAGTTGTGGCTTTTCAGCCTTAAATAGTGTTTGGAGCGTTATCGGGCGTTGGAGCACATTTTGTTCGCTAGAACTTAAAACAAAATTTTCCCCTTGGGATGTCTTTTGTGCAGTTGCTTGTACTTTAGGCTGAGTGTCAACTGTTTTATTAAAGATATTAACAACTCTACCGAATCTTTTAGCCACCATCTCTGCTGTTGGGAACCCATCTTTCCTTAAATTCCATTGTATTGTTGGAGTGAGATATCCTCCTGGAAGTTGAGTATTAACTCCTTTGACTTCATCAAAGGATGCATGCTCTATATTATATTCATTTTTACTGTCCCACGGAGAAATATAAGTTGACCATGTAGGAATATCTATTTCCATGGTATTAGATGGTTTAGCTCCATCTATTAAAGAAATCTTAGACCTATGCAAAAATTCAGTTTGGCACTGATCCCAATCGTAAAAAGTTGCTTTTCCAACAATTTTATTGTCTTGTGAGGGAAATATCCATCCTTTGGTATTAACTTTATTTGGACTTTCATCAAAAGGTAATCCTTCCGCAGACAACAACACATGCTTGTCAAAAGCCATTGATATATGGTTTGGAACATTATCTTTTGGTAGACCACTGTCAAATATATAGTTCCATAACATACTAGCTACCCCGGTTTCTGAATCACCCCTCATAGTTATACGAAGCACTTTTTCTCCTGATGGAGCATTAACTACATTAAATCCATTCGTATTGACTATGGTTGTATCATGTCCAGGATAATTATCTAGTGTTAATTTAAATGAAGAAGGAGATAAGGCAAAGCCTTTGTCCACTGCTGCTTTCAACGTTTCCGGTGTTATATCTTCCTCACTGGATAAGCTTGAAAAGTTAACGTCACATATAAAAGAAAGGCCAGTTTGTGCAATAAGAGGGAAGTCGGTAATGCTAGTATCTGAATTATCACAAGTTCCCTGTAGAAAGACAGGGATAACTTGACTAGAACTTGAATATATATTTGAAACGTCTGCATTAATAGTTGGCTTGGGTGTTGGTAAAAGTTTTACTTTAACGCCTCCAGGTTCATATGCTTCACATGTTTTTACATTTATTAGTGCTATCCCCATAACAAGCAAAATACCTAGTAAAAAGGAATTAACTATTTTTTTCATTAAAATTTCTCCTCAGTAACCATATAATTTTTGGTATGATATTTAAGATTTTTACATTAAGCTTGTTGAAAGTATTGAAAAGAGTTTTAGGTTTCATGCCTCATATATCATTTAAAAATTTTTTGGTATCTCGAAAAATAATACCTCCTTTATCAAATAGAACTATATTTATTATATTTATATTTTATAATATATTGCGCATCATAAACAATACACAAATGCTGTATATCGTTATACATCGTTTGTGTATAAAGGTACACGTATGGCTTTCTATCAACCTTTTCTCTTTTTTTTGTAAGAATATCAGTACATTTACTTTTACCTTTCGTTGTAATTAATTGAAGATAAATATATAATTAGTCGTATAAAAAATAAGATACTTATATGTGTTATTAATCATATATTTACCTAATAAATAAGAAAGGAAAGTACAATCACCAGTATAAAAATTTATCCATGTTAAAAAATATTATTCCCTGTTATTTAAATATTGAAATAGAGGTTTTATTCTATATAATTAAAAAAAAATCAACAACTCTGAACGATGTTTCTGCTAGCTTAGGGGTTTCGAAGAGAATTGTAAAAGAAAATATAATAAAGATTAATACTTCTATGGAAGATTATTTTTCAGTAATTGGCTTTATTGTTTCAAATAATTTTGGACGTATTTGCGTAAATTCAAATTATAAGTACTGCTCATTAGAATATGCTTATAATTTACGACTATATCTTTTAAAGAGTAATGTCTTATTTAATTGCTGCGTTAAGCTGGTTACTCACTCTAAAATAAGTAGAGAACATTTGATTCGTTCTCTTTTTATATCAGAATACTATCTACCTAAACTAATACATAAACTTAATATATTTTTTGAAGAATTTGGAATAACGATCTTAAATAATCAAGGAATTTATTGTTTGGAGGGCAATGAACTGTCTATTCGACTTTTTTCATACCTTTTTTTACAAGACGCATTTCAGGAAGTGGATTGGCCATTTGAAGACATTCCAAAACCTCAGCAAATATTACAAAATTCTGACAAATGGGCCAGTACTAAAAAGAGGGCTTTGTATTTACTATATACTGTCTTATCAATTAGAGTAGCTGATAATAAATCTTTAATAGCACCATTTTCCAAAGATATGATGTCCTTCTTTGAAATTATTTATCAAGACTTTGATATTTCCTCTCTAATTCATCCAAACTTTTTTTCAATTATTAAACTTGGAAAAAGTAAAAAAATAGAAATGTTATACTTTAGTTTTTTGTCTAGGATATTCCTTCCTTATATTTTTTCCATGGAACAAAAAAAGAAATTAGGAAAATATTTTTCTACTTCTGAACATCCATTTTGTATACTTGCTAAAAAGATATTTACTAAAATAGCTTCTTTAATTAATGTTAATGGGTTAGAAAATGATGAACGAAAGTACTTATACCTTTATTACATTGTAATTTTTAATGCTTGGTGTCTGCTCAATGATGAGAACAAGGATGTACTTAGTTTTTATATTCCTTTTACACATTTTGAATTGCCCCAAAATACGTTGTTGTTTTCTAAAATTAAAGAAGAAATATTATCGGTAGTAAACGATAGAACACACACTAATCTTCTAAGTAATCTAATATGTTCATTATCTATTTCTGAGAAAAAAGGCCAATTGAGTATATATATTCAAGTCATTAAATCATTTACAACAGAAATTTTTATTAGAAATAGATTAACTAGTTTCTATAACAAACAAAATATCTATATCACTGATAGCTATGACGAAGCTGATATTGTTATAACCGACACGTATGAAAGATTTAATAAATCAAGTGGTAAAGAAATATTTTATCTGGATTCAATTGAGGATGAGTTAATTCTAAATGAGTTGAACGAATTGATTAGAATCAAATATAGAGAGAAATTAAGAAATAATTAGTTTTATATTTTTTTATAGATTTCTTCTGTTAAACCTTAATGGAAGAATTAATTAGCCAAAAATAGTATTAGATTTAAATTTTTAAAAGAAGTTTTGTCTGGTTATCAACGAAAGGGAAGTTTATATGAATTTAGCATTTTATGAAAAAATCCATTTTGCAATGTATCTAACATTTATAGGAGGAGCAATGGATACTTATACTTTCTTAAAGTATAATGCATTTCCAGTAGCTCATAGTGGAAATCTAATACTTGCATTATCAAATATATATACACATCATTATGATTTAGCCATAAAAAAGGGGCTGGCCGTATTATGCTTTTTTTTAGGGGTTCTATTTGCAAGACTAATGCAGAATTTGCTACAGAAATTACCCGGTTGGGAAGTATATACTTTATTTTTTGAAGCAATTATATTTTCTTTAATTGGATTTCCAATATTTTACAACCATCCCAGTATGGTGATTGCACTAATTGCTTTTACTGTTTCAATTCAATGGGTTCTATTTAATACTGTAGAAGGTCATTCTTATATCAATTTATATGTTAGTGGTAATATAAAAGGATTAGGTCTTAACTTGATCAATTATATAAATAACCCTGAAATCAAATCTTTAAAAAAGATCAAATTTTTTATAAAATTAATTTTGTGTTTCTTTATTGGAGCAATATTATCACTCTTTTTTTTCCAAATATTTGCTGTTAAATCATGTTTTTTCATTAGTTTGTTATTTGCTTCTTTAGCCATTAAATCTGTTTATGATCAGTTTTATAGAAAATAATTTATTATATAGGTTTACAAATACGGATCTAGTTTTAAGTACTTAATCTATATTTCTAAAATATAATACTCCCGGAGAGTTATCAGGGAGTATTTCTATTTATATTTTATATAAGAACTATTTTTTCAAACCGTTAGCAGACTGCTTTAGAATATAATATTATATCACAATTGTAGAGGTTCAACATTAGGCATTTAGATGCAAAAAATTAAGGAAAAAAATGATGAATGGGATCGTTATTAATGATAAAATCGTAGACAAACTAACCAAGAGTATTCCTGGTTCTGCATCACCTTTCGATTCCAATGTAAATAAAACAACTAAGCCAGCAACTGGACAAGAAGTCAATATTACTGTTGTTAAAAGGGAGGTACCCGTGACTCCCAATGCTATTAAAATAAATATAGAAAAAATTGGGTATATAAAATTTTTCAAAAGGATAGCTAAAATTAATAATCGATTAAAACTTAAAGCTTTTAACTGAATATCTGCTAAACTACAACCTATTATAATCATGGACAGAGGTGCAAACATCGCAGCTATATAATCTAGTAATTGGTTAACTACGTTAGGGATAGGTATTGAGAAAACAAATACAAAAATCCCTAGTAAAATAGCTATAATATTGGGATTCATCAAAATATCACGTGATAACTCTTTCCAACCTTTTTGCTCGTTAAATAGACTTACACCATGGCTCCAAGAAAATATGTTGAAAGCTAAAACTGAGATAACACTAAAAAATACACCTTGGCTTCCAAAAAGTGCCTGAGCTAATGGAATTCCCATGAATCCTGAATTTGGGTATACACTTCCATATTTTAAAGTTCGTTGTAAGTTTTTATCCTTTACTTTAGAAAAGATGAGTTTTGAAATAATTATGGAAATAATATATATAGCGAAAACACCGATACTAGTTATCAAAAAAGTTATCATACGATCCGCAGTAAATTTTTGCTCAAAAGCTTTAATGATTACACATGGAGAGATAAAATATAAAATAATTTTTGTTAAATCAGTATTAGTTGTATCTCTGAGAAAGCCAATTTTTTTTAAAAATACACCAACCAGCATTAAAATAAAAATAATAATAATTTGCAATAATAAATTTGTTAAAAACAATATTACCTCCTTAAATATGAATTCTTATTTACTGAATAGAAATTCATTTTCTATATAATAATATGATAGAGGAAATAATATGACATAGCAATATACAAATAATGTACAACGATACTTGTTATTTATCTTTTTTTAAAAAATTTATTATACCAAACTTAAAACTATTCTAATGTTTAAACCTAATATACGTAATAAAAAAACCTTGAATTCTTAAAGGTTCAAGGTTTTTTATTTTTTTACAAACTATTTGATTCTTATCAGTAAAATTCTTCAGGCAATAATTTTTCTGCTAATTTAATGTTATCAGAATAGTCCAAAGGAACGTCAATTACTACTGGTCCAGTAGTATCTGGGATTGATTTAAGAATTTCAGCAAGTTCTTCTTTGCTGTGTGCACGATAACCTTTTGCTCCCATTGCTTCAGCATATTTTACGTAATCAACATAGCCAAAATCAACGGCTGCTGAACGACCATATTTCATTTCTTCTTGGAATTTAACCATATCATAATGGCCGTCATTCCAGATAATTTGAACGATTGGAAGATTCAAACGTACAGCTGTTTCCAACTCTTGCCCTGTGAAAAGGAAGCCTCCATCACCAGAGTGTGAATAAACTTTTTTACCTGGGCGCAACAATGCGGCTGTAATTGCCCAAGGAAGTGCAACTCCAAGTGTTTGCATTCCGTTTGAGAAGAGGAGATGACGTGGTTCGTATGATTTGAAATGACGTGCCATCCAAATGTAGAGTGAACCTACGTCAACGGTTACTGTTTCATCATCTTTGACGATTTCTTGGAAAGTGCTGACCAAATCAAGAGGGTGCATTCTACCTTCTTCAGTATTTTCAGTATCAAATTCGTGTTGCTCAGCAACTTCATGGAGGCCATCGAGATAATCTTTTGTTCCTTTTGGAATTTTGTATCCACGAACAGCTGGTAAAAGATTATCCAATGTTGCTGCGATATCACCAATTAATTCACGTTCTGGTTGGTAGTAAGTATCAATTTCAGCAATGGCATTATCAATAACGATAATTCGACTATCAATTTCTGCATTCCAGTTACGAGCTTCATATTCAATTGGGTCGTAACCAACAGCAATAACAAGGTCAGAACGCTTCAGAAGCATATCTCCTGGTTGATTGCGGAAAAGACCGATACGTCCATAAAAAGTATGTTCTAAATCATGTGAAATAACCCCTGCACCTTGGAATGTTTCAACGACAGGAATATTAACATGAGTTAATAGATTACGCAATGATGAAGCGACTTTAGCATCTGAAGCACCAGCTCCAACCAAAATTACTGGCAATACAGCATTTTTAATTGCTTGTGCTAAATAATTAATGTCATCAATAGAGGCATTCCCCATTTTAGGGTCTGAAAGTGGTTGAATGGCTTTGATTGATACTTCGGCATCCGTTACATCTTGGGGGATTGATAAGAAAGTTGCACCTGGATGTCCTGATTTTGCAATACGATAAGCATTGGCAATTGATTCAGAAAGTGTATCAGGGTCAAGAACTTCTGCTGAATATTTTGTTGCTGATTGCATCATTCCAGCATTATCCATTGATTGGTGCGCACGTTTAAGACGGTCACTTCGTTTAACTTGTCCACCGATAGCCAAAATAGCATCACCTTCTGATGTCGCGGTCAAAAGCGGAGTCGCAAGGTTTGATACACCAGGCCCACTCGTAACAACTACTACACCAGGTTCGCCAGTTAAACGACCGACAGCTTGAGCCATGAAAGCAGCTCCTTGCTCATGACGAGTCACGACCATTTGAGGGCCTTCTTCATTTTCTAATAAATCAAAAACCCGGTCAATTTTTGCTCCTGGAATCCCAAATACATACTTCACTTTATGGTTAATCAAACTATCGACAACCAAGTTCGCCCCAAATTGTTTCTCAGACATTTTTTATTTTACCTCTATTTGTTCTAATTCATATTTCATAATCTCTTGGATTACTTCACAATCATTTTATCAGATAATAGAACCTTTTACAATTATTTTGACGCAAGTTTGTGAATTTTCTAGCTTACAATAAAAAATAATTACTGACAGCTTTGTCAGTAATTATTTTTTAAGTCTGTCAGTAAATTTCTCATATTTTCATCATCTGGAACAAGTTCCAAATATTGTTCAATAATTGGTTCTGTTTTAGAAATTTGACCAATTTCTTTAAGAAAATCAATATAGTCTTCTAAAAACTCTGGATTCTCTGACAGATTGGTTTGAATGAGTTCTTCATACAAAGCAGCCGCTTCAGAATCATTTTCCAAAGCTTTATGTGCTCCTGCAAAAAGCCATTTCGCTAATAAATGTTCATCTTCTAAAAGCTCTTCAAGATTAATGACAGCTTCAAAATCTTCTTCGTTGAAGTATAAATTAGCAAGCAAAAAGACTGTTTCGTCATGTAATTCTGGTAAATTCAAAGCATCCATGAGATAACGTTCTGCTGCAGCTTTGTCCTTAAGTTTGAAACTAATTTTTGAAGCGAAGTGTAAGAGAGGAACGGCATTAGGATTTTTTTTCATCCCTTTCTTTGCCATTTCTAGTGCAGCTTCAAATTCTTGATTAGCTTCTAGGGTTTGGGCATAGGCTAATTCATAGTTCAAAAATTCAACATCCATTTTTTCTAACCGTTTGAAATTAGCAATGGCTCTTGTTTCATTATGAGTTTCTCCATAAAGAAGAGCAATTTTATACAAGGTTTCCGGTTTTTCATCAAATTCAAGTGATTTTTCAAGAAATGATATGGCATTCTCAAAATTACCTAATTGGGCATAAGAGTCACCAATTCTTTGATAAATAGAAATTTTTGTTTCATGTAAAATTTTGCGTTCTGAAAGTTTTGCATATTCGGTAATGGCAGCTGAATAATCACCTTGTTCAAAGTAGGACTCAGCCAAAGCAAAAGTAATCAGAGGAGAATCCGATAATTCTCTTGCTTCTTCTAACTTAGAAATTGCTGTTTCAAAATCACCTTCAAATTGGTATAAGTCAGCAATTTTGACTAAAGCAGCAATATAATTTTCATCATTCACCGGTATTTGATAAAGGTAATTTAATGCTTCATCCAAATTACCGTTATCTTCTGCAATTTCTGCTAAGTTAATCAGGTAATCAGTTGTTTCCGGATCTTCTGACATAATTTGATCATAAATTTTTTGACTTTCATCAATGAAACCCATCATTTGCAAATATTCGGCTAGGTCAGCCAACATTTCACTATTATCATTTTTTAATGCTTTAGCAAGTGAATTTTGCATTCCAATCAGATCTCCCTGATGTAAGAAATCAATTGTATCTTCTGAATAAGACATTTTTCTCCTTATTTTTTATTCTATTAATTACTCATTTGCTTCTTCTGTAGCCGTTTCTTCACGATAAAGAACTGAAATTTCACGATACCATTCGTAAACATGGACAATAATAACTTTCAAAGTTGCATAGAATGGGATAGCAAGTAATACTCCCCAGACACCAAGAATTTGACCTGCTGTCAGTAAAACAAATAATATTGTAATTGGATGAATTGACATTTGTTTTCCAAGAACTAAAGGAGAAATAAATCTTCCTTCAAGTGTTTGCTCAATAATAAGGACAATGATTACTTTTACAAGCATCAAAGGTCCACCAATTGCTAAACCAACAATTACCATTGGGATAGCAGCTAAAAATGAGCCTAAAAATGGAACTAAATTCAAAAATCCAGCGGTGATTGCTAAAGCAACAGCATAACGCAAACCAATAATAGGTAAACCAATCATAAACATGATAGCAACCGCAATTGCGACCAAAACTTGGCCACGGACATAATTTGAAAGCTGACTATTAATTTCGTGCAAAACTTTTGAAGTTTCTTTACGCCAATCATTTGGCAATAAATGAGTGACAAATCCATTTAATCTTTGACCATCTCTCAATAAGTAAAAAAGAACAAAAGGGAATACAATTAATGAAATTAAGATACTTGTTGTTTTACTGATGAGATGTGAAAGAGTCGTAACAGCATTAACAGAGAAAGCTTTTGACCAATCAATCAATTGATTACCAATTGACTTAGCAAACTGGTCAACTTGTGGTCGAAATTGTTCAAAATGTGGATTTTTTGCTAAAGCATTAATCTCTTTTTGAGCAGTATTTACATAGTGAGGGACTGATGAAGCAAAATTATCTACTCCACTGATAATATTAGGAATAGCAACAATTAAGCCCCAAGCAATCAAAGCTGCAATTATTAAGAAAAGAACAATAATCGTAACAACTCGTGGGACTCTTTTCTTTTCCAAAAAATCAACAATTGGGTTAAGAAGATAATAAAATACAGCTGCCAAAATAACGGGCAGCGAGATAACCGTTATAAATTCTCCTACAGGTTTAAAAATAAATCCAACTTTATTGAGTAAGAGAATATTCAGCAATAAGAGAAGGACGATTGCTAAAGCTGCAACTACTTTATTATTAATAAACCACTTGAAAAACCAAGAGGCTTTGAAACCTCGGTGTTGTTCTTGTTCCATATTTTTTTCCTAATTCTTTTTTTAGAATTACTGACAGATATTGTTCAAGTCTTTTTGTTTTTCTGTCAGTAACTTTTTTCTAGTTCATAATATTGAATCTGTAAAAAAATCTTTTTGTCAGTAATTTTCCAACCGTTGTGATTAAAAATTCTTGTCAGTTCTTTTGGCTGATAGACTTTTACATCTCCTTCTGTTGAAAATTTATTAAGTCGCCAATTATAGGCTTTTGTAATAAATGGAATATGAATCTCAGCGATGACCAATTTACCCTCTGGTGCCAGTAGTCGTTTAGCCTCCGCTAAAAAAAGCTCAGGTAAAGGAAAATGATGAAAACTAGCTGAACAAATAATCAAATCAAAATTAGCATCCTCAAAGGGAATTTTTTGAGCAGAGCCTTGCTTAAAAGTAAAATTAGGATGCTTAACTTGAGCAATTTTTATCATTTCTGACGAAATATCTAAGCCACTTCCAAAAATTTTCTCTTTTCGATTTAACATTGCCAAAAGATTTCCATTAGCACAACCAACATCTAATATTCTTGAATTTTTTTCAACTTTTAAACGTTTTATAATAAATCTCTTGAAAAAACTGGCCAAAAATCCATCAAAACTATGATCAAAACGACTAGCAATATGGTCATAAAAGTCTTCAGATTCTCTTTCGTAATCATGAGTCTTTTGAGCCATTTTAGTCCTCCATCAAAGGTTTAGCGAATTCTGCAATCATGCTCTCAGCACATTTTAAACCGTCAATACCGGCTGAGACAATTCCGCCAGCAAAACCAGCCCCTTCACCTGAAGGATAGATTCCTTTTGTCGAAACAGATTGATAATTTTCTTCATCACGATTAATTCTGACCGGTGAAGATGAACGAGATTCAACCCCTGTCATTACAGCATCAGAAAGGGCAAAGCCATGCATTTTTTTATCTAATCCAACAATTGCTTCACGCATAGATTGTGTAACATAGTCTGGGAATAGCGATTCAAGATTAGTTGGTTTCACTCCTAAAGCATAACTAGGTTCAACTGTTCCCATTGCTTTAGAGGCTTTTCCATCAAGAAAGTCTCCAACAAGTTGAGCTGGTGCTTGATAATTAGAACCACCTAATTCAAAGGCTTTATGTTCTAATTCCTTTTGGAACTCTACTCCAGCAAGTGGATGGTCAGTTGGGAAATCTTCTGGAAAAACTTGGACTAAAAGTCCAGAATTTGCATTTTTTTGGTCTCTAGCATGTTCAGACATCCCATTAGTCACAAGGCCACCTTCTTCTGATGCAGCTGGGACAACCAATCCTCCTGGACACATACAGAAAGTATAAACGCCACGCCCTGATGATGCCTTATAAGTTAAGCGGTATTCTGCTGCTCCAAGACGCGGATGGTCAGCAAATTCTTTATATTGTGCTTTATTGATTAAAGATTGGGGATGTTCAATTCTGACTCCAACAGCAAAGGGTTTAGCTGTAATCGTTACCCCTTTATCATAAAGTTCTGAGAAAGTATCACGTGCCGAATGACCAATGGCTAAAATAGCCTGATTTGTTTTAATAATATTTCCGTCAGCAAGTTTTACAGCCTGTAATTGTTCATCTTCAATTAAAAATTCTTCAACTTGAGCATCAAAATGAACTTCTCCGCCCAATTCAATAATTTGTTTTCGGATATTTTTAACAATGTCACGAAGTAAATCAGTTCCGACATGAGGATGTGCCTTATAAAGAATATCTTCTGGGGCACCAGCTTGTACAAATTCCTCCAAAACCTTACGACCACGCAAATCACGAACACGACTCGTTAATTTACCGTCAGAAAAAGTTCCTGCTCCACCTTCACCAAATTGAACATTCGATTTTGGATTAAGTTTTCCTTCAAGCCAAAACTTATCAATTGATTTTACACGCTCATCAACAGCTTGACCTCTTTCAAGAATAATTGGTCGATAACCATTTTGAGCCAATAATAAAGCCGCAAACATTCCTGCGGGACCAAATCCAATGACTACAGGCCGATGAAGCATTTTTTTACTTCCTATAACTGGATTGACATAATCCAATTCAGGTGCCAAAGAAACATTTTTTATTTTTTTAGACAGAATTCTTGCTTCATCTTTAAGTTTAATATCAACAGTATAGATAAAATCAATTTCGCCTCTATGTCTTGCATCAATTGATTCTTTGTAAATTCGATAATCCAGTAAGTCAGATTCTTGTAGTCTTAGTTTTTTCAAAACAAGACTTTTAACCTTACTGACAGGTTCATCAATTGAAATTTTGATTTGTGTTATGCGAATCATGATTTTCTTTCTATGAATAGGATTTATTATCCTCTTTTATTTTTATTAAAACTAGCAACTAATTCAATATGATGCGTTTGTGGGAATAAGTCAACTGGTTGAACTTTATCCAACAAATAACCCTCAGCTTCAAAGCGAACAACATCACGAGCAAAAGTTGCTGGATTACAAGAAATATAAACAATACGTCGAGGATTCATCATTGCTGCTGCTTTAATAAAGCCTTCATCCAACCCTTTTCTTGGTGGATCAACAAAAATGACATCGGGTTTTATTCCTTCTGAAAGCCATTTAGGCATGATTTTTTCAGCAGTTCCAACCTCATAATGTGTATTTTCAAGTTCATTTAATTGAGCATTACGTTTAGCATTTTCAACGGCTGCTGGAACAACTTCCATACCATAGACTTTTGCAACTCTATCAGCCATACTAATTCCAATTGTTCCAATTCCAGAGTATGCATCAATAACAACATCACCTGGTTTTAGACCCGCAAAGTCATAGGCAGTTTCATAAAGCTTTTCAGCTTGAGGTGTGTTAACTTGATAAAAGGCAGGGGCCGAAATTTGATAAGTTTTATCCAGCATCAAATCTGTGATGAAATCTTTGCCGTATAATAAAATAAATTCTTTTCCTAAAATAAATGAACCTGTTCCAGAATTAATATTTAATTGAACAGATTTTATATTTGTAAAACGTTCAACCAAATGATCAATCACAAGTTCAACCTTTTCTGGAAGTTTTTTACTTGTAACGACTAAAGTAATCATCATTTCACCCGTGTGAAATGCTCGACGGACAACAATATTTCGCAACCAACCTTTTCTTGTTTTCTCATCATAAGCTTGTAAATTAATCTTTCGAAACTCATCGCGCAAAAAAAGAACCACAGCATCAATCTCAGGATGTTGAATATAAAAATCTTCCACAGGAATCAAAGTATGAGAATTCTTTCGATAAAATCCTGTAGTTAAAAGCCCGTCAATCATTTGGACAGGAATTTGTGCTTTATTTCGATAATTAATTGTTTTGATTGCTTCAACTACTGGTAAAACTGGATAATCAGATTTACCAGCTGTTTTTCTCAAAATATCTACTACTTGCTTATGTTTAAATTTCACTTGTTCATCATAAGATAGATGACCAAAATCTGCGATTCCGGTGCGCAAATAATCAAGGTTAAGCTGAGTAACACGATGTTTACTCTGACTTATAAATTCATCCACACGCCCAAATCCAAAAGATTTCCCAACCTTAAGCACATGCATTTTGATACGTTCCCCAGGTAAAGCATTATCCACAAAGAAAGGGAAAGAGTCGATTTTAACAACTCCTTGTCCTTCATGTGTTAAGTCAAGGACTTCTGCTTCAAATATATCGTTTTTCTTGAAATTTGTCATGTCCATATTATAACACATATTATCATTTGGTTCCTATAAATGAAGAGTATTTAAATTTTTGAAAAAATATACTCCATAATTCCCGGATTCTTTCACCTAAAATATAGTTAAAAGTGTAGTCAAATATTTTTCGACAATAAAAAAGCCACTCACAGGGTAAGTAGTTCTAATTTATCTAATAAAGAAAGTGTAGTCTTTATTATGAATTTACATTAACGCAAAATCTCTATTCTACGTTGAGCACTTGCATGAATGAGTTTCACTTTATTTTCTCCAAAAAGTTTTACTAATCTATCAAATTCCGCACTTTTAGCAAATTTTTCATTGTGCTTTAAATTTTTTTTACCATTTTTTTTGGCTTTCAAAGTAATAAAAATTTCTTGTCCTTTTTCATTGTGTGGAACAAAATTAGTCCGTTCTAAAACTATTTTTTCAATTTCCTTTTTTGATTTTGCCATTGAGAAAATACTCCTTTTTCATTTTTATTCAATAAATATCATAGCATAAGATTCCGAAAAACTTAAATATTTATCATTTTCTTACTATATTTTAAAAAAAGCAATTAAAAATTTCTGTCATTTGACAAAAATGTAAGCGCATGCTATATTCATTGTTGGAGAATATCTCCACTTTAATTTTTATTGGAGGCAAATCGTAGAATGAATAAAGAAGTATTTTTAGACAAAGTAAAAAATGGTATTATTGTATCCTGTCAGGCTTTACCTGGTGAAGCTTTATATTCTGAAGAAGGTGGTATCATGCCTTTGATGGCTAAAGCAGCTGCGCAAGCGGGAGCAGTTGGAATTAGGGCAAATTCTGTAAGAGATATTAAAGAAATTCAGGAAATAGTTGATTTACCAATAATTGGTATTATTAAAAGAGATTATCCACCACAAAAACCTTTTATTACTGCTACCATGAAAGAAATAGATGAGTTAGTAGCGACTTCTTGTGAAGTCATCGCCTTGGATTGTACCTCTAGAGAACGTTATGATGGCCTAACTATTAATGAATTTATCAAATCAATCAAAGAAAAATATCCAAACCAACTTTTGATGGCAGATTGTTCAACCTTTGAAGAATGTAAAAATGCATATGAAGCTGGGGTAGATTTTGTTGGTACAACGCTTAGTGGTTACACTGATGAAAGTCCAAAACAAGATGAACCTGATTTTGCCTTACTTGAAAAACTAGTTGGGGAGAAGATTCCAGTCATTGCAGAGGGAAGAATTCATAGTCCAGAACAAGCCAAACGCGATTATGATATTGGTGTTGATGCCATGGTTATCGGGGGAGCAATAACCAGACCTTTTGAGATTGCCACACGATTTATAAAAGCAATTGGTGAAAAATAGTAGCCCATTCATCGGAATAAAAAAAGACACCTCCAAAAAGGATGGTGTCTTTTTTTATGCTTATCTCTCGTTTACATTTTCTTTATTAACCTGAGATCTTTCCCAATTATCGACTAATATCTTCTTATATTGAGGTCTTTCAATCGCTGCTTTTGCATTATACTGTCTTAATTTGGTAAATGAAAATCCACTGATTAAGGCTAAACCTACAAGAAGTATAACAATTTTCTTTGTTTTTCTCTTTATATTTTTAGAGAATAAAGCTCTAACCATAAGAATCATTAAGATACAGATAATTGTTGGTATAACAAATCTGAAACTTTTGAAAGGTGCAATTCCTAAAAATTTAGTTACTGGTGAAATAAAGTAAGTTCCATAAAAGAGTGCTGTCATTCCGACAATAACAATAGCTCTAAAGCGGCTTAACGGACGGCATAAGAGATAGAGTGAAAAGAGTTGAACACTACCAATAACCAAAGTTACATCACTGATAAACTCCTTATAATGAGTCACAAAGTGTCCATCAGTAAATGTCGTATAGATTGGAAATTTATAGGCCAAGCTGAACATTACAAATATAGCAATCCCAATAATGATTCCCGTAGGTAGAGCGTTGTCTCTAATTTTTTGGAGAATATCATCTTCATTTCTTTTTTCATCTTTTTCTAGCACAAGTAGAGCACTAGGAATTCCGACGGTAAAGATACCCATCATCATTAAATTTATTGATTCTAATGGGAAGAGATGACGTGTAATTAACAATAGAACTGTTAAGGTAAAGATGTATATCACTCTTAGAAGATTCATACTAGCGACACGTGTAATGTTATTAATTACCTTTCTTCCCTCTTTGAGAATATTTGGAAGAACAGAGAAATCATTTTTCAATAGAATAAATTGAGCAACTGACTTTGTAGCTTCATTACCGCTTCCTAAGGCAATTGGACAATCTGATTTTTTAAGGGCAAGAATATCATTAATTCCATCACCAATCATTCCCACAGTATGACCATTTGCTTGTAAGGCAGCAATGATATCACGTTTTCTTTCTGGAGTTATGCGACCGAATATTGTCTTTTCTTCTACCACTTCCTGTAGTTTTTTTTCACTTTCAGGAAGTTCTGATAGACCAATATAATCCGCTTCTAAACCGACCTCTTTCGCAATAAGTGAAACTGTTTTTGGATGGTCACCCGAAATAATTTTAATTTGAGTCCCTTGTTTTTCAAAGTATTCTAATATTTTTTTAGCTTCTTTTTTAGGTCTGTCTTTTAAGAAAATAAGACAAAGGAGTTGGCTTTTTTCTCCCAAAACACTATGAGAGAGGGCGATAATTCTATATCCTTTTTCCAAGGCTTCCTCAATGTCAGCTTGTTGTTTTGGAGTAACATCTTTTGCTACTAAATCAAAAGCTCCTAAAATATAATTACCTTTATTTTTAATTTCTACAGATTGATATTTAGTTTCTGAGCTAAAAGGTTGATATGAAACTAATTCAAAGGTATTTTGTTGACCACTAGTAAAATATTTTGTCAAAGCCTCCATTGAGGAATTTTGTTCTTTATCTAAGGCGATAATATATGAAATGATATCATTTGTTTCAGCTTTATCATTATAGTATAGAACATTTTCAACGTTCATTTGTCCTTCGGTAATTGTTCCCGTTTTATCTAAACATAAAACGTCAACCCTAGCCAATGTTTCAATTGCTGATAATTCTTGAGTCAAAACATCCATTTGTGAAAGTTTAATGACACCTAAGGCCAAAGCAACTGATGTAAGCAAGACTAATCCTTCAGGAATTAAACTTGTAATCGTTGTTGCTGTTCCAACAATCGCCATCTTTCTTTGAGGAATCACTGACAAGTTTAATGACGAAAAGACGAACTGGTTCAGCAAAACAAGAATTGAAATAGGAATAATTCCTATTGCGATAATTTTTAAAATTTTATCAATTTGTTGTTGAATTTTTGATTTTGATTTTTTTAAAACTGAAGCTTCTTTTGTGAGCTTACTGATAAATGTATGATTCCCGACTGCCTGAACTTGTGCTTTTGAAGCACCTTGCATGACAAGACTACCTGAATAGATGAAATCACCAACATGTTTTTCAATAAAATCAGATTCTCCGGTAATCATGGATTCATCAACATCTAGTCCTTCTTCCAAGCATATCGCATCCACTGGAACCTGAACCCCTTTTTTCAGACAAATAATATCATTTAAAACAAGTTCTTCTTTTTCAATACTTACTTGTTCACCTGCTCTTATCACTTCTACTTTATCTTGTTTTAGAAAAGAAAGTTTTTCAATAATTCTTTTGGCTTTAATTTCTTGATAGATACCAATTGAGGTATTAGAAATAATTGAGAAAATAAACAGCATATTTTTATAAGAACCAATAATAAATAACACAACCGCAAGTACTAGATTGAGTAAATTAAATAAGGTCATTGAGTTTTTAATGATAATATCTTTATTTGAATTCCCAACTTTAACCGTCATGATATTCAAATTTCCAAGTCTTTTTTGTTCTTCGACTTCTGCATTTGACAGTCCTTCGGTCATGTTTACTTTATTCAATATCTGCTTTTCCTCCTAAACTAATTTCTTTAATTATTATTATATCTAAAATTTTACCTTTTTTTCTTACATTTTTGAAAGTATTTAAAAAATTATTTTATCAAAAAAGTTATTAGAAGGCTAATAATTCTAATAACTTTTTAGCTTTTAAATTATTTATTGATTATAAAAGATTTTTATTTGTTCAATATCAGACAAGTAAAAACGTCGCCTCATGCAGTGGCTAAAAAACATGCATTAAAAGACGTTTTTCAACTAAATTTATCTTTTAGAGATTAACCCTCTGGTCTGATATTAATAAAAAATGCTCGCATAAGTTCAGCAAATATTTTGACTTTTAATAGACAATCATAGCCTTAGTGAGTATGAATGATTTGTAGCATCTATTACTCTACTCTTGAATAATTAACTTTCAGTTGAATATAGGAAGAATTACTCCAAAATAAAAACCACTAAAATTTTCAAGTGGTTTTTATTTTTCAATATTCATGTATTTTAAAGAAATCAGTTCATCCTTATTAAGCCCTTTAAATACAGGAACATTTATAATATCGGACTAAGTAATCTCGAAAAGTTTTGCTTGATTTTAAGCCAGATAGATTGTTGGGCAATTTCTTCATCAGTAAGTAGCTTTGAATTTCTTAAGTCTCTCTCAAAGGTCCTTCTCATCTCTTTTGCTACAGTTTCATCATAACAAAAAGCACTTATCTCGAAATTTAATTCATAACTGCGAATATCTTGATTAGTTGTACCAAATACGCCTAATTTTCCATCCATTACAAGAGTTTTAGAGTGTATGAAGCCATTTGTATAATTGTATATTTTCACACCGTGTTTATGTAGATAATTTGCGTAATATTGTGTTGCTCTAAAAATAAACGGATGGTCTGGCATATTGGGAATCATAATTCTTACATCAACACCAGAATTCGCTGCTGCTACAAGCGCTGTTATCATAGAGTCATCAGGAATCAAGTAAGGCGATTGAAGCCAAATATAGTCTTCCGCATCCATAATCATTTTAATAAAACCTGTTCTTAAGGTTTTATTATCACTCTCTGGTCCGTTAGCGACAATCTGAATATCAATGTTCCCTTCTTTTTCCGGTACCACAAAATATGAATCTTCTCTTTCAAGCTTATCTTTAGGATCTCTGACTGAAACATTCCAATCTCGAATAAATGTTTCTTGAAGACCAAAAGCTGCTGTACCAACAATTCTACCGTGTGTATCGCGCCAGAAGCCAAACTTTTTACTGTTATAAATATATTGATCACCAACATTAAAACCGCCAGTCCAACCAATTTGACCATCTATCACTACAATTTTACGATGTAAATGATAGTTGAGTCGGGTTTTTGTTAGTGTATTACGCGATGTGATAAAGGCTGTGACCTTACCTCCTGCCTCTTCCAAAGGTTTAAAGAAATCCTTTCTCGTTTTTCCTCCCCATGGATCGTAAACTACTCTAACTTCCACCCCTTCTTTAGCTTTTTCAATTAGATTATCGCGAAAAGCAGTTCCAATTTTGTCATTAAAGAATGCATAGTATTCTACATGAATATTATCTTTAGCATTCTTTATGTCGTCAAACAAGGCTGAAAATTTATCTTCTCCATTCAGATAAAAATTCACTTTATTCCCACGACAAAGTGGTGTACGTTCCATATTATTAAAATACCTTTTCAGTAATCTTTCATGGGGTGCCATTTCTTTTGGCTCAAATTTTTCATTATTTTCACGCACCCTTTGGGCAAGAATAGATAGATTATATTTATTTTCTTCTTCAAAACGATTTGTTGTTGTTCGATCAAGCCCTCTTCCTAAAAAAAGATAGCCAAGGAAACCAACCCCTGGTAAAAAGAACAAGAACATAGACCACGCAAAAATACTGGCAATAGACCTAGGTTTCCGAAAAATTGTCACAAGGGCAAGCAATGTGTTAATCGTTATTAGTGTTCCCATCAAACTATAGATTGTCGCAAGTGACATAAAATATTTCTCCATAATCTCCATAAAATAATATTATTTATCTAATTATATCAAAATTTATTGGATACTTTATGTATTTTATATAAGCAAAGTTCAAAGTTTTTTTGTAAGTATTATTGATTCATTAGTTATTAATGCATTTGTATTATCTATACCACTATAATAAACTAACTCTGAAAGTTATTTTTATTTTTTTAACTATTACATTATTGGATAAACATCTTTCTCCAAATAAAGCTTGCTATTCTCCGTCTTGTTATTATAGAAAATCATAACAAAATATAGAATTATAAATTATTTGGCAAATTTTTGGAATAAATAAAATGCCAGCAGATTGCTGACACCATGTTTAAGAGTTCTAATATATCATACTCTCTCATAATTTCAACCGAATATAAAAAACTGAAGTAATGACTCCAGTTTTTGCACGATTTTCAGATACAATTATGCTTTTGTGATATTAACTGCTTGAGGTCCACGTTGACCTTCTTCAACATCAAATTCAACTTTTTGACCTTCATCAAGTGTTTTGAATCCATCAGATTGGATTGCTGAGAAGTGAGCGAACAAATCTTTGCCTTCTTCTGAAGTGATAAAGCCAAATCCTTTATCTGCATTAAACCATTTTACTGTTCCATTTGCCATAATATTTATTTCCTTTCGACAAAATTGTAAATCTCATTTTGCGAAAAAGTGCATTCCTAAAACATTTAAACTCGAGACAAAACCTACCTCATGATAATAACACCTATTATTACTAAAGTCAAATTGGTCTATTTAATACTTATTGATCTTCTTGTGATTCCCCAGATTTTCATGCGGATTTGCTTTAGCAAGTGTCAGGGTTTCTCTATCAACAACCCTGACATCATGGTTTTCTAATTCAACAATTAGTGCATTCTTATAGAGATTAATATCTCCAGAAACGACCGTTGCTTGTTCCCCATTTGATAATGTAATTTTATCTCCTGTTTTCATTTTTCACTTCCATTCTAGGTTTTGCCTATTTCACGAAAAAATTTTTACTTAAGGGTGAGTTTTTATAAGAAAAATAAGGACTCCCTAAAGCCCTTAAAATATTGCGGGAATAGGATTTGAACCTATGACCTTCGGGTTATGAGCCCGACGAGCTACCTAACTGCTCCATCCCGCTTTTTAACTATAACACTAATATCAGTTAAAGTCAATTTAACCTTTGGATTCATAAATTATTTTAAAGATGTATTATCTTATCCGAACACCAAGTTAATTCTCACATTAGTAAAGCTATCACTAGATATATCACTAAAATACTTACTAGAAACTCGAAAAACAGTAGGCCTATGATCACCCTTTTCTCTTTATTCTTATTCGTTAGATGCTCCTTACTCTTATTATCAAATTGATTTTTGTTTATAGTTACACATTATTTAAAAAAGCTACCCCAAATGTGGGAGGATGACTCATGTTAGAAAGAAAAGAGCTCAATCAAACTCACCAGAGCAAGTATACCAATTTTTACTATTATTACAAGAAATTCTTTGAATAAAAAAGCACCTAAATTCATAGGCGCTTAGGAGTATTTATGAAAAAGTTATTTTTTGGAATGATCTTATTATATAACTTGTTTCTTAAATGAATAATAATCTCAGCCTAGCTCTTAAGAACTAAATTCTTTTTAGAACAATTATATAAGTTTAATGTGATGAACCGTATATATTTACCAATACCACTCCTATTACAATAAAAAACAACCCTAAAATTGTTGCTATATTGACTGATTCTTTCATCACAAATATTGAAATCAGCGTAACCAATATGATTCCAAGAGCCCCCCAAAGAGCATAGGCAATATACAAAGGAATATAATTAACTGTTTTTGAAAGCATAAATATTGCAAGCCCAAATAAAGCCATACAAAATATTGATGGAAGAGGTTTTGTAAAACCTTCTGTATACTTAATTAAACTTGAACCAGTAACCTCTGAAACAATAGCAATCGCTAAAAATAAATAACCTAAATTCATTTTTGTCCCTCTCCGATTAAAATATAATGATAACAGTATAACATATTAAAACCAAAATAAGAAAGTACTCTAATGATAGTTAGAGTACTTTCGAAACAATCTATTGCTATTATAACTTATATGTTGACGTTTACAAAATGATATACTCTGGTATTATAAATAACAATTCTATAAAGCATTTCTTTTGACAACGTTATCTTTTGTTGGTATTCTTAAGCTATCAATTAAGAAGGAAACCCGAAATGGTTGGGAGAATATAATTATTTAGTGGGTTCAATCCCCACCTCCTTCATTATTAAAACTATCCTACTAGTCTGCTGCTATTAGGTTTTTTTAAAGAAAAACACCCGCTGAAGCGGGATAAATTATTTAACACGAGTAAACATCGGGTGACCTGGAACAAATTCAATTAAATCCCATAAGTTACCATATAAATCTTTGAAGACTGCAACTTTTCCATATTCTTGGACTTTTGGAGGTCTAACAAATTCAACACCTTTATTTACCATCTCTGAGTAATCTCTATCGAAATTGTCAGTTCCCAAAAAAAGAAATACTCGCCCTCCTGCTTGATTTCCTATGAATGATTCTTGGACTTTCTTTGTAGCCTTTGCCAAAAGAATAGTTGTACCATTGGAACTAGGAGGAGATACTACCACCCATCTTTTTTTTTGCTCAGGTTGATATGTATCTTCTACTAATTCAAAATGAAGCTTTTTAGTATAAAAATCTATTGCCTCATCGTAATCATTAACAACTAACGCAATATGCACTATTGATTGAATCATAACTCCTCACTTTCTTTGATATTATTATATCAAAAAAACCCCTGACTAAAGTCAGGATATTAGTTTAAAATCTATTCTTTTAATTTTTCCAATGCTGCTTTTGGTACTTCACTTTTTTTAACCTCTTCCCAAGAAATTACTCCCTTAGTAGGATTAACCTTTAATTTCAAATATGCTTCTTTTCGAAGATTATGATCCGTATTGAAATCGACTCTTTTTACTTTTCCATCTTTTTGATAAGAATCTATATCATAAGCATATTGTTTATATTTTGCACTTGATTCGGACGTAATTTTTTCCTCTTCTTTACCATTTTTATTAATCTGAACATAGTAGGCTGTACCGCCATAATTTACTTTATACCAAGTATAACCAGAGCCGATAAGGATTACTAATAATACAGTAGCTAAACCAAAAAATATTTTTTTCATTATTTTATTCCTCAAAATGTTTTGATACTTAAAGTATAACATTTTGTAAGTGTAACACTTACAAAATTGTAACAAAAAAGCCCTGGCCGAAGTCAGGGTTATTTTTATTCAAATTTAATATATCTGCCATTGCTTTAGGCGATACCTGTGCTTGTTCATAGAATTCGGCAAGAGTGTTCCACCAGTTCCCAATTTTAGATTTTTTAACTCTTCTATTCTTCAAAATCGGTACGGATAATAAGAATCTTATCAGAAATATTAACAATCATGACCTGCTTTATTTGCAAAAGTTCTCCAATGTTATTGCTATCAACAAACCTCCCAAACTTTAAATTCCCCCTGTGCTATATCAAAAGCTTCTTTAAGAGTAAACACGCGCTCTTCTATTTTTCCCATGTATTTGTTGTAAATTAAGTAGATATTGTCCACGTTCTACTCTCCTGTCTTTTTTCACTCCAATTCAATTAGCATATTTGTATTTCTGATAGAAATCAGTTCAGAAGCATTTTTTTGATTAGATGAAAATTTTAAAAAAATTATTCTTTGGAGATATAAACATCGCCAAGAAAAGTTGTTCCAAGATTTGGAACTCACAAATCCTAACCCTAATAATTTAGTTTGCTGGCATCAACACAGAGGAATAATTGTAATTTTAGAAGCAAATAAGCACTAAAGAAATTCTGTAACGAATTGGACTTGACCATCATATAACTTCACATGAATTAAGACATACACATACCTCTGTACTTCTTTATAAAAGAGTTAACATTATGACTATTTCTAAAAAAATAGGACATTCAAATATATCCATAATACTCGATATGTATTTCCATATTCTAAAGAGCTAAAAAATTTAAGAATATAAAAGTTAAAAATATCTTTAGTAAAATAAATAATGATATAAAATTTGCCACAACAAAGAAAAAAGAGCGTAACCGCTAGGGTTGAATGCTCTTTTTATTTATTCATCTTAAATTCTAAATATAAATCATTATAAATTCCAGTCCAGTATGGATTGAGGTTTTTGTAGGCTTCATCATTTTTGATGGTTGCTTCATCTGGATAAAAGGATTTATTATCTCGAATTTCTTTAGGTAAGAGGGCTTTGGCTTTCAAATTTGGAGTTGCATAACCAATCCACTGCGCATTTTGGGCTGCATTTTTGGGTTCTTGCATGAAATTGATAAATGCGTAAGCTGCTTTGACGTTTTTAGCTGTTTTTGGAATGGCTAAATTGTCATACCAAATATTTGTCCGCTCAGGGATAACGTATTTCAAATTTTTATTTTCAGAGGTCATTTCTGCTGCTTGTCCGCTATAAACAACGGCCAAAGGTGTTTCATTATTAATCATGTAATTCATGATTTCATCACCCAGAATTGCTTTTACATTTGGCGTAAGTTTTAGAAGATCTTGATAGGCTATATCTAGCTCTTTTTGGTTGGTTGTATTTAATGAATATCCATGTTTACTAAGGACCATTGCCATAACGTCACGCACACTATCTGTCAGTAAAATTGAGTTTTTGTAAGTTGGTGACCAGATATCATTCCACGTTTTTGGTGGCCTTGTTACTGTTTTTGAATTATAAACAATCCCTAATGTTCCCCAGAAGTATGGAACAGAATAGTGATTTCCTTGGTCAAAAGCCGGATTCAGGAGTTTAGGGTCATCATCTTTTAAACCTTTAATTTTACTATGGTCTAGCTTAATGAGCAAATTTTCTTTGGCCATTTTTTCAATCATGTAATCGGAAGGAACAATCAGGTCATAAGCTGTTCCTCCTTGTTTGACTTTTGAATACATGGCTTCATTGGAATCAAAGGTCATATAGTTTACTTTATATCCTGTTTCTTTTTGAAATTTACTAATCAAGTCTGGGTCGATATACTCTCCCCAGTTAAAAATGGTCAGGCTATTATTTTGAGTTTTGACTCCATCAGCAGCTTTCATTCTATTAGTAATCAGTCCTAACGAGGCAGTAATAATCAAAATTCCTACAAAGAAGTATGATAATTTTTTCAAGTTTCTCCTTTCTATACTTTGAGCTACAAAGTATCAGTAAAATAGTTTTAAGTCAGATTTGAAGATTTTCCAACAGTTTCTGAATCTCTCATAATATAATAATATCCTATAACTAATAGAATTGAAAAGAGAAATACAAGAGTAGAAAGGGCATTAATTTCTAAAGAAATTCCGGCGCGAGCTCTGGAATAGATTTCAACTGATAGGGTTGTGAAATCATTTCCTGTGACAAAGAAAGTGACAGCAAAATCATCTAAAGAATAAGTAAATGCCATAAAGAAACCAGCAATAATTCCTGGTGTTAAATAGGGCAGGGTAATTTCACGCATTATTTGGCTTGAATTTGCCCCTAAATCATTTGCGGCATCAATGAGTGAACTATCCATTTCTTGATAAAGCGGCATTACCATCAGAACCACAATAGGGATAGAGAAGGCAATATGACTGAGTAAAACAGACATAAAACCAAGTTTCATTCCAACAATTGTAAATAAAATCAGGAAGGAAGCACCGATGACAACGTCTGGGGAAACCATTAAGACATTATTTAAGCCCAGTAAAGTTTCACGACGTCTTCTCTTGAATTTAACAAGGTTCAAAGCACCAATTGTTCCAATAACTGTAGCAATCAGTGAGCTTAAAAAGGCGAGAAAGAAAGTTTGAACAACAATCAGAATTAGACGACTGTCAGAAAACAATGTTTTGAAATTATCTAATGTGAAACCTGTAAATTTGCTCATATCACTTCCGGAGTTGAATGAGTAAAAAATAAGGTAAAAAATAGGTGCATATAAAAGGATGAGGACAAAGGTGAGGTAAACTTTACCAAGTGAATTTTTCTTTCGCAAATCAATCTCTCCTTTCTTTCGTCATTCTCATGACAATCAACATGGCTACAACTAAAACAACAGCAATGGTTGAACCCATTCCCCAGTTTTGTGTCGTTAGGAAGTGTTCTTCAACGGCCGTACCGAGTGTGATGACTTTATTCCCACCGATTAAACGCGTCAACATGAAGAGTGACAAACTGGGAATAAAGACAGCCTGCACTCCAGCTCTAACACCGTTTAATGAAAGTGGCCAAATCACTTGAGTAAAAGTTTGGAAACGTGAGGCGCCTAAATCGGCACTCGCATTTACCAAATTATCATCTAAATCATTTAAAGCATTAAAAATTGGTAAAACCATAAAGGGAATGGAAATATATGATGCGACCAAAATAAAACTTAGGTCAGTAAATAGAATCTGTGTCCGTCCAATTCCCAAAAACTGTAAAAAGTTATTAACTGAACCATATTTACCAAAAATTCCAATAAAGGCATAGGCTTTGAGTAACAAGTTAACCCATGTAGGTAAAATAATAAGCATGAGCCAAAATTGTTTCATTTTTAGTTTGGTCAAAACATAAGCTACGGGGTAGGAGATGACAAGGGTTGCTACAGTAATAATCAGTGCGTAGAGAATAGAGTTCCATGTCATTAAGAGGTAAGTTCCGCTAGAAAAATAGAGGATATAATTGTTAAGGGTAAAGTGACCATTTAAATCAAAAAATGATTGCCATAAAAGCATGGCCAAAGGGACGATAACAAAGAAAAGAATCCAGAGAAAATAGGGAACAGAATAAATTCTTTTGGTCAATTATTGGCCCAACTTTCTTTATTTTCTGACTCAGGTTCATTCTCTTGCTTTTGTAAAATTTCATTCACTGTTTCAGCAAGTTCTGTCAATTCCATCGTGTTTTCAAGCGCTTCTTTAACGGCTTCTTGAATGGCAGCTTCTTCTTCGGCATTTTCTTCTTCGACAGCATTAGCTAAACCGACCGTTTCTTCTTCTTCAACATATTCTTCAATACGTGCGTCAAATTCTTCTTCGGTTTCATTAAGACGCATGATGTGAATGGCTTCTGGGTCAAAATCGAGTCCAACTGTTTCTCCAACAATGGCTTTATGTGTGGAATGAATGAGCCATTCGTTATTAAATTCATCGTAGGCTACAATTTCATAATGGACGCCACGAAAGAGTTGAGTATCTACTTTTACATTGAATTTGCCTTCGTCAGGAAGTGTAAACCAGATATCTTCAGGGCGAATAACAACCTCAATTGGTTCATTTTTACGCATCCCACCATCGACAGCTTCAAATTTCTGACCATTAAATTCAACGAGGTAGTCTTCAATCATTCTTCCGTTTAGAATGTTTGATTCACCAATAAAATCAGCAACAAAATGATTAATTGGTTCATCATAAATATCAGTTGGAGTCCCTGATTGCACAATTTCGCCTTCATTCATGATGAAGACCCAATCAGACATTGCTAGCGCTTCTTCTTGGTCATGCGTAACAAAGATAAATGTAATTCCAAGACTTTGTTGTAGCTCTCTTAATTCATATTGCATATCTTTTCTGAGTTTCATATCAAGTGCTGAAAGAGATTCATCAAGTAAGAGAACTTTAGGGCGATCAATTATGGCACGGGCAATAGCTACCCTTTGTTTTTGCCCTCCTGATAATTTAGTAATTGAACGCTTTTCAAAGCCGTCTAAGCGCACGAGTTTTAAACTCTCAGAGACGCGCTTGGCAATTTCCTTTTTATCTACCCCTTTAATTTTAAGAGCGAAAGCGACGTTATCAAAAACGTTCATATTTGGAAAAAGAGCATAGGATTGAAAAATAGTATGAACATTTCGTTTATTTGCGGGTAAGTCATTAATTCTTTTATTATCAAGAATAACATCACCATCGGTTGCATCAAGAAGCCCAGCAATAATATTTAAAATTGTTGATTTTCCTGAACCTGACGCGCCTAAAAGAGTATAAAATTTTCCCTCTTCTAGTTCAAATGAAATATCTTTAAGAACGGTTGTATCAGTGTCAGCATAAGTTTTACTGACATTTTTAAATTCGATAATTGTTTTTGACATTTTTTTAATTCCTTTGAATATAAAGATGTGATAAGCCGTAAAATTGCTTGTAAGTAATATAAAAAACCAAGCCAACGCTTGGTTTCATCATCAATTTAAGTTTTCTGATTCCAAAAGGAAAAACAGAAAAATCTAGTGCAGAGTCTATACAGCAGAAGAACTTTTAATACTCTTATTGATGCGCCAAAGCGTGTTTTTCTTGGGTGGGGCTTTTATATTCCCCATAACTCCTAAAAAGAGTTAATCAATAAGGCAACGAAAGTCGCCAATTTCGGCTTTTGACCCGGCTGTCCGTCTGGCCTTGGCTCAATTTTTACTGACAAATCGTCAATATTTTACTGACGAGATGTTATTTTTACTGACGAAAAGTATTTTTGAGAAATTTTTAGTTTCGTCAGTTCAATGCGACCAAAGGAAGTCATTGAATCGGTGGATAAGGGAAGTTTCAGCTTTGCTGAAATTTCTATCAGTAAATTAAATCCAGAATTCAACCATTAAATTGGCAGATAGAAAGGTCTAATTTGCTGACGGCTTATTCGTCAGTAAAATTGAGCGGTCAAATCTTCTGTATATGCACAGAACATCATTAATTATAGCTTAAATTAGATGATTTATCAAGTTGAAATTTGAAAAAGACAGGAAAATCCTGTCTTATTTTTCACCGATTATTCTAACTTCAGGTTCAAGAGTGACCCCTGAGTTTTCTTTCACTTTATCAATAACATGAGCGATAAGTTTTTCATAATCTGTCGCATTTCCATTTGCAACATTAACCATGAAACCTGCATGTTTTTTGCTAACTTCAACACCGCCAATGCGTACGCCTTGTAGATTAGCTTCTTGGATTAATTGTCCCGCAAAATGGCCGACTGGGCGTTTGAAAACTGACCCGCAACTTGGATATTCCAAGGGTTGCTTACTTTCGCGCAGGAAATTGAGTCGATTCATTTCATTTTGAATTTGAGTCGGATCACCTGCTTGGAGTTCAAATTTTGCTGACAAAACAACCAAATTTTTGTCACGAATGACAGAATGACGGTAGCCAAATTGCATTTCACTTGCAGTCAGAACCGAAATGTTTCCGTCAGTATCCATAACTTTGCAACTTACCAAAACTTGAGAAATTTCGCCACCATAAGCTCCAGCATTCATGAAAACAGCACCGCCAATTGAACCTGGAATTCCGCAGGCAAATTCAAAACCTGTCAGTGAATTTGCTTGTGCCACTTGTGTTACTTCTTTTAATTTTGCACCAGCTTGAGCTTCAATCGTATAGCCAGCCACTTTTACTGACTCTAATTTTTCAAGTAAAATCACAAGGCCACGAATTCCACCATCACGCACAATCAAATTTGAAGCATTTCCAAGCACAGTAACTGCTGTGTCAGTTGATTTTGCTTTGACTAATAATTCTGTCAGTGCTTCAATTGTAGCTGGAAAAGCTAAGATATCTGCTGGTCCACCTACTTTTGTATAAGTATATTTTGATAATGGTTCATTAAATTTAACCAGCAAATCTGGGATATTTTCAAGGTCAGTTTCTTTTATCATATCCTTATTTTATCATTTTCTATTAAAGATGACAATTTTGTCTTAAATTTCGGCTTTAACTTTCTTTTTATTCAAGAAACCTTTAGCTTTATCGAAGATATCAATTGGGAAGGCTTTGCTCAAAACATTGCACAAACCAAGCGCTAAATTGAAATCAATCATACTGTGAACAAGACCACCAAAACCAATCAATAATAGAAGATTAAGTAGAGCAGCTTGATCAATATTTGCAAATCCTAAAGAATAAAAAACATAAACTACTAAAGTTTCCAAACCAGCATGAAAAATACCGAGAATAAAATTAAAAATTTGGATTTTAACTTTTTGATGAACAAGTTCTGGATGTTTCTTTAGGACATAAGCACCCACTGTCATTACAGGGAGATGCATAAGGGCACGCAACCAAATAGTTGGTACCGGAATACTAATCATAAATCCTAGGGTAGTTCCTAGAGCAACAAAAGTGGTCATTAATGGACTGAAAAACATGGCAGCCATTACGGGAACATGTGAGGCAAGCGTGAATGATGCAGGACCAATAATAATTTTAGCCGGCATAATCATTGGAATTAAAATTCCAAGTGCAGTTAGCATCGCAGCAATAATCAGATTTCTGACTTTTGCCTTTTTTGTTTGAGCCATTTGAGTTTCCTTTTCTTTTTAAACTCTTGCTTTAAAAAAGCGGACAGTAGGGCAATAATGGTTTTTCATTTAAATCACATTTCCTGTCAATAAAAGAAATTTAATTATTCATTACTTTTAATTTTAAAAAAATGATCAATCAAAAACCTTGTTCTGACAAATAAAATGAAAGTTAGTGAACTACTTTACATTCTTTTTTGCTTTAATGATTATATCATTTTATATGTAAAATAATCAAGAAAAAAATCTGTATTTATAATACAGATTCTTCTACTTGTAATCCATTACTGTCAACTTCCAAGGAATAAAGTTGACCAGATAAATTTTGCTCATTAATTTTTTCTGTCAGTAAATTCAGCTTATCATCGGGTAAAAGGAGCATTACTGTTGGCCCCGCCCCAGATAAATAAGTTCCATAAGCACCAAATTCATGACCAATTTCTCGCAAAATTTTCAGTTCAGGAACTAAAGAAGCGCGATAATTTTCATGAAAACGGTCAGACTCTATCATTTGCCCAGCAACTTTTAAATTTTTTGTCAAAAGACTGGCTGTCAGTACATTTGCAATAGAGCTGGCAGCAACGGCCTCTTTGTAAGCCAATTCCTTAGGTAAAACTTTTCGACTTTCAACAGTTTTTAACTCATAGTCTGGAACAAAAGCTAGAAGTTTACATGAAGGAAAGTCTGAGCTAACATAATTCGTTTTGTCAGCAACAGTACTTGCTATAACTAAATTTCCCAAAAGTGCTGGTGCAACATTATCAGGGTGTCCTTCAATTTCACAAGCAAGTTCAAGTTTTTCTTCCGTTGTCAAATTTAGCTTTGCTAGTTGATTAGCCAATTCAATCCCAGCAATAATGACTGAACTTGATGAACCCAAACCTCTTGCTAAAGGAACTTCCGAAGTCATTTTCAAATGATATTTTGCTGACAGACTGGAATTTTTAGCTTTCAAAACTGCTGACAGCGTGGTCAGTAATAAATTTTTTTCGTCAGTAGGAATATTATTTCCTAAATCATGGTCAATTTTCCAATCATTACTTTCTTCAAGTACTTCCACTGTCAAATACAAGTTGACCGCAATACCAATTGAGTCAAAACCTGCACCTAAATTTGCTGATGTCGCTGGTACAATAATTTTCATTTTCCTAGTCCCCCAAAACTTTAAAATAATTAAGTAATTTAAAATCTACTTCTTCTTTTAATTTATCTTGAATGGCCAAAAGTTGAACGCGGTTAATCTGATGACTGATAATCACAACAACTGCGCGATGTCCATCACCTTTTTGTTGTAAAACTTGTTCAAAAGAGACATCTTCACTTGTAAATAACTCCACCAAGCGCAATAATTGCCCAGTTGAATCTGGTGTTTCAACGGAAAAATAATATTTATTTACAATATCGTGAGGATTAGCTAAGCTCGTTGGACGTGCGTATTCATTAAATGACTTCCCAATTGTTCCATCTTTTTCCCGTTTAACAATTCGAACAATATCAGCTAAAACACTCGTAGCGGTTGGCTTTTGACCTGCTCCCGCCCCATAGAACATTGAATCCCCAATTCCATCTGATTCAATAAAAACAGCATTCATAACACCATTGACACTGGCCAATGGATGACTTTTGGGAAGAAAAGTTGGGCTAACCTCAGCGAAAATTCCTGATTCAACCTCATTAATTTCACCTGTCAATTTTAAAACATAACCAAATTGTTGAGCAATCTCAACGTCAGTTTTTTGAATCGTTCTGAGGCCAGATTTAGAAATTTGATCAGGACTTAGAGTCATTCCGAAAGCAAATTCACTTAAAATCGCTAATTTATAACTGGCATCAATTCCGTCAACATCATTTGTTGGGTCAGATTCAGCATAACCAAGTTCTTGAGCTTTGACCAAAGATTGGTCGTAAGTCCATGCCTCCTCTGACATTTTCGTCATCATAAAATTACTTGTTCCATTAAGAATTCCTAAAAGATGTGTGATTTTGTCTGATGAAAATGAATTGGCTAAAGTTCTTAAGATTGGAATCCCACCAGCAACAGCCGCTTCATAATAAAGAGCAACATGATGTTTCTCTGCCAAAGCACGCAATTCAGTTCCATGAACAGCCAGTAAATCCTTATTGGCTGTGACAACATTTTTACCCGCTTTAATCACTTTCGTAATGTAGGTCTTAGCCGGTTCAATCCGTCCCATCAACTCAACAACAGTTGAAATCTCAGAATCAGCCAAAATTTCTTCTAAAGTTAGAACAAAATCATATTGATAACCCTGTGCTCTAGCTTTTTCAATTGCTTTTTCATCTCTCATCAAAACTTTTGAAATGACGATTTCTTCATCTAAAATTTTTGATAGTTTTTCTTTATTCTCAGAAATTAAAGTTGGAAGCCCAGTTCCAACTGTCCCAAACCCCAATATTGCTATATTTACTGTCATCACTTCTCCTTTTCAAACAAAAATTAAATTTTAAGATAATTCAAAAAATAACTTTCGCTCAATTTCTTAATATTATACCATTTTTATCGAAAAAAATTTACTGACAGAAAGCTCAGTAAATTTAAAAGAATAAAAATTACTGACAGCCTTGTCAGTAATAATAATTTCACTATTTTTTAAAGCAAATCTAGTTTTTTCAACTCATTATCGATTTGTCCCAAAACTTCATCAAGATGTTCAGGATTATTGACAAAATCAATAGAATCACCATCGATTCTCAATTTTGGCGAAATGTTGTAATTTTTATACCAATCAGGATATTCATCATGCACTTGAGCATAATAATCTTTTAGTCCTTCTTGATTTTCAATTTGTTCAAATGAACGTCCACGTTGTGCAATTCTTGAGAGCATTGTTTCAAATGACACATCAATATAAACCAATAAATCCGGACGTTTTTTGGGCATTCCATCAAGTTCTTCTAACATATTTGCTAATAAATCTTGATAAATTTCCAATTCAGTTTTTGTTACATTTCCATTTTTATAGTTCAAAGTTAGGAAAAGCTCATCCTCAAAAATCGAACGGTCAAGCACGTTATTATCCTGACGATAAGCCATTTTAATTGATTCAAAACGTTTATTCAAAAAATAGATTTGTAGCAAGAAAGCATACTTTTGAGGATCTTGATAATAAAGATCAAGTACAGGATTATTGTCCACTGCTTCATAAAAAACATCCGTTTTTAAATGTTCTCCTAAAGCCTTTGCTAGACTCGACTTCCCTGCACCAATTGTACCTGCTAATACGATCAAAATTGTCTTTTCCTCCTCGTCATTTCTTCAAAAGAAAGAAATGAATTTATAAATCTATTTTATTATAGCCGAATTTTTTAAATTTACAACTATTTATTAATTTTAAAAACTAAAAAATCATTTTAGTTATTACTTCTCTTTTTTCAAAAACTCACGAACTTGAGATGAGAAATAGAGAGAGCCTGTAACTAATAACAAATCATCTTCAGCTAAATTTTTTTGCGCACGAACTAAAGCTAATTCCCAACTTGGAGCCAATTCAACCCCTTCTTCTTCCAATCTTTGAAAATCTCCCAAATTCAAAGCTTTCGGATAATCAAAAGTTGTCAAAATCAGATGCGAATTTTTCACAGTTTGAAGCATTTTTATCATTTGACTAATATCTTTTGTAGTAATGGCTGAAAAAATGATTGTAATCTTTTTATCTGGAAACTCAGAGCTAAGGTTTTCAAGCAAACGATTCATCGCATGAACATTATGAGCACCATCCAGTAAAATGAGTGGTTTTTCACCCAATTTTTCCATACGAGCTGGCCAAAAAGCCTCACGAATTCCAGAGCGAATCACATCCTCAGTCAATTCAATCCCAACCTTACTTGCATAAACCAGAGAAAGTTCAATAGCCATACCAGCATTTTCTATTTGATGTAAGCCAACTAAAGATTTTTCAATATCCAATATTGCTTCTTGACCAGAAAAGAAATTGAAATGTTCGTGTTCTTCTACTTCCGTACGATAATCATATGGAAATTGATAAACACGCGCTGTATTTTTTCTAGCCACTTCCCATATAACCCGAAGTGCTTTTAACTCAATATTTCCAACAACTACTGGAATTCCTGGTTTAATAATTCCAGCCTTTTGAGCTGCGATTTCTTCAATGGTCGAACCAAGAATATCAATATGATCTAAACCAATTGTTGTAATTCCAGAAACAACAGGTTTAATCACATTTGTTGAATCAAGAAGTCCGCCTAAACCAACTTCAATAACCGCTAAATCAACCTGCTCATCAGCGAAATATTTAAAAGCCATTGCCGTGATAATTTCAAATTCGGTAATTCCAGTCAGTTCAGCATCTTTATCAAGTTCAGCAACAAGAGGCTGGATCATTTCTACATAATAAATTAATTTATCATCAGCAATCGGGAGTGCATTAATCGACATCCGCTCACCAAAAGTGGTGATGAAAGGACTTGTGAAAGAAGCAACCTTCAGACCTGCCTGCATAAAGATTGAGCGTGTGAAAGCGACTGTGGAGCCTTTTCCATTTGTTCCAGCAACGTGAATCATTGACAAAGACTCTTCTGGATGACCAAGCAATTCTAAAAGGGCCGAAACACGACTTAGGCCTGGGCGAATATTAAATTTTAAACGTGAATGTATCCATTCCAATGCTTCTTCTATAGACATTTTGTGACCTTTTCTACTTTATCTTTTGTATTGATAATATTTTTTAAATTCATCAGGAGCTTCAGTCCTATCAAGAAGGAAAAAAGGCAATTCAGCAAGGTCTGCTTCTTTTTCTTTTAATTCCAATAGAAAACGAAAATCAATGTGTTGATGTTCTTTCTCATTCTTAATTTTGTTGTAAGGAATATTAATCAAGTTAACATCTACCAACTTGCCTGATTCTGACGCTGAAAAACCTGTTTCTTCATGGAACTCACGAATCGCAGTTTCCAATGGCTTTTCTCCTAGTTCAACATGACCTGCTGGAAGCAAAAGCTCCTTTTGATAAGGGTGTTCAATAAAAAATAGTTTATGTTTTTTAAAAACTAATGCACTTGCTGACAATTGTAAATCTGGATTCTTTTTCCCCCGAAGCTCTAAAGTCGAATTTTTCAATAATCGAATAATCTCGGAAAATTTTTCTTCACTTCCAATAGCAGATAAAGCTTGAATTTCAGCAATTAGGTCTTCATTCATTTTTAAAATTCCTTATAAATTTCAATTGCATCGAGTAAACGTTTAGTCTCCTTAACATCATGAACACGCAAAATCCGTCCCCCGTCAGCAACCATTTGCGCTTCTAGGACAAGGCTTGAAAAAAGCCGCTCATCTCCTTGGGCATTGAAGAGTTTTCCCATAAATGACTTACGAGAGATTGCAATCATAAGAGGTAAACCTATTCTGCTTAAAATTTCAGTTGATTTAACCCGCTCAAGACTATCTGAACCTGAATCTCCATTAAAAAAACCAACTCCAGGATCAATAACGATTTGTTCAGCTTTTAAACCAAGTTGAAGTAACTCTTCTTTTTTATTTTCAAAAAATAATGGAAGTTCTTCATAAACATTATCAGCATAACTAAAACCAGCTCGCCCATTATTCATAGCAACTAAAGCCGGTTGATACTTTTCTAGCACTTTTAATTTATCATTTGTATCAAAACCATCAATATCGTTAATAATATCAACCCCAGCGTCTAAAACTCGTTCCATGACATAAGCTTCATCCGTATCGACAGCAAAAATCGCTTTAGGAAAGTTTTTTTTCAACTCAAGAATAGGTTCTTTCAGTCTGTTCCATTCCTCTTCTGGGCTAATATCGTCATATCCTGGTTTCGATGATTTCCCTCCCAGCTCAAGAACAGAAGCTCCATTTTCTAAATCAGCTTCTACTCTTTTTAAAATATGAGAGAGGTTTAAATTATCTGGATTTCCATCATAAAAAGAGTCTGGTGTAACATTGACGATTGAATAGACAATTGACTTTCTAGTTAAATCAAAATTGAAATTTTTACCTGACCAAATGATTTGATGACGCTTATAAATCACTTCAAGCATTTTTTTATCTTCATCATTTTCAAAAAGATTAATCAATTTTGCTAAGTCATCAATTGTTAAAACTACTAACAAGGAGTCTGGAGCCAGTCTTGTCAAACTACCATTTCGATAAAGTTTTTTTTGAAGAGAAATCATTTCATTGTGATTTAACTCATCAAATTTTAGGATAATATTTTTAAGAGAAAAAGATTCTTGATTAAGTTCTAAGATTTTCATAAAAGACTTTCTAAAAATTCCATTCTTTTTTCATTATTTTCTTTAAATTCACCTAAAAAATAAGAAGTTTTAGTAATAGAATTTACTTTTTTTACTCCACGCATTTCAACGCACATATGACGTCCTTCAACAAGAACTGCCACTCCTTTAGGATTCAAAATATCAGTCAAAATATCTCCAATATCATGAGTGATATTTTCTTGAACCGAGAGTTTGCGCGAAACATAATCAACTAAACGGGGAATTTTTGACAAGCCAATAATTTTTCCATCAGCTGGGATATAGGCAACATGTGCTTTCCCGAAAAATGGTAACATATGATGCTCACACATTGAATAAAAAGGAATATCTTTAATCAACACAATTGAATCCGTTTTAGAAGAATCAATTTCAAAAAGTTTATACTCATTAAACTTGCTTAAGCGTTGTGATGAAAGAATTTCTTCATACATTTTAGCTACTCTCGCTGGAGTTTCAAGTAATCCTTCTCGATTTGGATTTTCCCCTACTGCAAAGAGAATCTCTTTAACGGCATCTTCAATACGATTTCTCGGTGTTTTTTCTTCTTTTATCACATGGAGCTCTTGTTCACTTACTGAAAGTTCGGCTATTGCTTTTTCTATTGACGCATAATATTTAAAGTCTTTATCAATAAGTTCAAAAATAGGTTTCAAGACAAAAAGACGATTAAAAGCTTCTTTATGTGGAATAACCAAGTTTTCTTCTTGCATTTCTAAGTCGTTATAGAAAATAATATCAATATCAATTGTTCTTGGCCCCCAATGAATTTTTCGCTCACGGTTCAAAGATAGCTCAACTTCATGAATAAAAGATAATAATTCCAAAGGTTCAAGTAGCGTTGCCACCTTTAATGCCAAATTAGTAAAATCATCTTGTTTGACGCCGCCGACTGGAGTACTTTCATAAAAATTTGATACTTTTTCAATCATAATTTTAGGGTGTTTTCCCAATAAACGAATGGCTTCATGTAAATAATACTGACGGTCACCAATATTACTTCCCATGCTTAAGTAAGTTGTTTGCATAAGTCCTCCATTTAGACATAATCTTTTATGATTTTGTTTCTCTTCTATCTCTTTAAAATATTTATCTTAAAAACCAGCTTTAGCCTCTCATCTCAATTTCAGCTGAATCAAAAATTCCTTCAATCGGTACGGCTAATTTTCTAAGATGGACTTCAACCGTTGATATACGCTCTGAAGTAGCCTTTACTGCTTGAATAATTTCAAAGGCAACATGTTCAATTAAATCAGCTTTTGAAGATTCTACAACTGCTTTTGTTGCCTCATAGAAATCAACATAAGACAAAGTTTCATCTAATTCGTCTTTTCCTGAAAAATCAAAATTTGTTTCCACGATTAAATCAATTTCGAGATTTTGTCCGAGAACTTTTTCTTCTGGCAGAACACCAATATGTGCCCTAAATTTTATATTATTAAGTTTTATTTTGTACATATTTCCTCTTTTTAAGTGTAGAAAAGGCTATGAATCTCTTCATAGCACTATTTTCAGAGATATCTTAAAATCGCTTCCCAAGCTTCTTCAAATCCTGTCTTATCAGTAGAAGAAAAGATAATAAAATCATCTGTACTATCAAATTTCATTGCTTTTTTGATAATAGATTCATGTTTATTCCACTTACCACGTGGAACTTTATCGGCTTTGGTCGCAACTAAAATCACTGGAATATGGTAGTATTTCAAAAACTCATACATCATCAAATCATCTTCTGAGGGTTCATGACGAATATCAACTAAGCTGACAACTGCTTTTAAATTTTCTCTTGTTGTCAAATATTCCTCAATCATTTTACCCCATTTTTCGCGTTCCTTTTTAGAAACACGAGCGTAGCCGTAACCAGGTACGTCAACGAAATGAAGTTGATCATCAATATTATAAAAATTGAGCAACTGTGTTTTACCAGGTTGACCAGAAGTTCTGGCAAAGTTTTTACGATTAAGTAAAGTATTAATAAAACTTGATTTACCAACATTTGAACGCCCGGCTAAGGCAATTTCTGGCCAATCATTTTCTGGATATTGTTTTTTTGATGCTGCTGAAATTGTTATTGTCAGATTATTTGTATTTATGGTCATTTTTTCTTGGCCTCTCGAATCATTTGTGGCTCAGCTTTTCCGTCAACAACTGCTTCATTAATAATAACTTTGGTAATTTCTTCATGACTTGGAACTTCAAACATGATATCCATCATTACTTCCTCAATAATTGAACGAAGTCCACGCGCTCCTGTTTTGCGCTCAATTGCTTTTCTAGCAATTGCCATGAGGGCTTCATCTTCAAATTCAAGTTCAACATTATCAAATAAAAGGAGTTGTTTATATTGTTTAATCAAAGCATTTTTAGGTTCTGTCAAAATTTGAATCAAATCCTCTTCGGTCAGACGTTCCAAAGCAGCAACAATTGGTAGACGACCAATAAATTCAGGGATTAATCCAAATTTTTGAATGTCCTCGGCAATAATTTCTTGCATATAAGAGTCATCGTCATTTAATTTTTTATTATTGGCACCAAAACCAATAATTTTTTCACCTAAACGTTGTTTGACAATTTCTTCAATCCCGTCAAAAGCTCCACCAACGATAAATAAGATATTTTTGGTATCAATTTGAATCATTTCTTGATTAGGGTGTTTACGTCCACCTTGTGGTGGAACACTAGCTACTGTCCCTTCAATAATTTTCAAAAGGGCTTGTTGAACACCTTCCCCAGAAACGTCACGAGTAATTGATACATTTTCAGATTTTTTAGCTATTTTATCAATTTCATCGATATAGATAATTCCACGTTCAGCACGTTCAATATTGAAATCACTCGCTTGTAAAAGTTTTAAGAGAATATTTTCAACGTCTTCTCCAACATAACCAGCTTCAGTCAAACTTGTCGCATCTGCAATCGCAAATGGAACGTTGAGTGATTTCGCTAAAGTTTGAGCGAGAAAAGTCTTACCAGAACCGGTAGGTCCGATTAATAGAATGTTTGATTTTTGTAGTTCAATATCTTCAGCAATTTTACTTGCTGTAAAATTAATTCGTTTGTAATGATTATAAACGGCAACTGCAAGTGCACGTTTTGCTTTTTCTTGACCTATCACATATTCATTTAAATGGTCAAACATTTCTTTAGGTGTTTTAACTTCAAGCATTTCTGAATCTTGTTCTTCTCTTAATTCTTCTTCTAAGATTCGAGTTGAAAGTTCAATACATTCATTACAAATATAAACGTCTGAACCGGCAATCATTTTTTTTACATCATCTTGACTCTTTCCACAGAAAGAACAATGTATATTTGGATTTTGTGTATTTGACATAGTTATTTTTTTCCTGATTTCACTAACATAAAAAGTAAGTATTATTGGCTTACTTAAAAGGCACTTTTTCTATTTTTTAAAATAAAGTTCCAGAAAAAGCGTGAATTGTATTTACGAGGTTCGTAAAAGCATTGAGTAAAAACAATACTCCCAGACCCCAACGTTTTTTTCTAAAGCATTGAATAGCGATGACAATGCTAATCCAACAAAGGAGAGCTGTGAAAAGCCCAAAAATTGATTTTGTCATGGTTGTTTCACTTTTTCATATTTTTTAATTGTAAAAGTATAAGAATTTCGCTCATCTTTATCGTGAAATTTTTCAGAGACTAGTTTAAATTTCCCAAAATCAAATGTACTTGGAAAATAAGTATCTCCTTTAAATTTTTCATGAACAACTGTTCGATAGAGCAATTCAAGTTCAGATTCAAAAAGGGCTAAAATTTCAGCTCCTCCTGTGATAAATAAGTCTTTATTTTGCTTATGGTACCAATCTAGAACTTCCTTAGGGCTGTGCATGATGAGCACTTTTTCATTATCTGATTGATAAGTTTCATCGCGAGTTAAAATAATACTTATTCTCCCTGGCAATACACGTTTATTCATTCCTTCAAACGTTTTTCGTCCCATCAAAATCACTTGATTCATGGTTGTTTCTTTAAAATGTTGTTGTTCAGCAGGTAAAGACCAAGGCATTTTATCAGCTTCACCGATAAGACCTGCTTCATCTTCTGCCCATATTCCAATTATCATAGCAACCCCTCTCATTGATTTTTACTTTTACTATTATAGCAAATTTTTGCTGTTTTCGCTTTGACAAGTTTGATATTGGTCACTCATTTTTAAAAATAATTTCTTTTTTTTATCAAAAAAATTTAGTTTTCTCTTTACAAAATACAAAAGAAGTGGTATGATATCAATTATATTAATTTGTTTCAATCTTTCCTGTTATGATTAAAGCAAATTAGTCCCCCAACTAGACTTCTTGCTGAGATTGACTCCGAGGGGTCTAGTTTTTTTGTTTTTTACTTTAATTAATTTACTGACAGCTCCTTTGCTTATGGTAAAATGTTCTTAAATAATTACATTTTACTCATAGATTTTTTAATAAGGCTGTCAGTAAAATTTTTGTTATTAAGAAAGTGTATTTCATGAATCATATTGCTCTTTTTGAACCTCGTATTCATTTCAATACAGGAAATATCGCCCGCACTTGTGCGGCTACTAATACCGTTTTACATTTAATTGAACCCTTTGGTTTTGAAATTTCTGATAAGCATCTTAAACGTGCTGGTTTAGACTATTGGGATAAGGTAAATATTGTCTATCATAAAAATTTAGATGATTTTATGAATTCAATTAATGACGGAGGACAACTCTATTTGGTCAGTAAATTTGCTGAGCATGTTTATTCTGACGTTGATTACTCCAATGATGAAAAAGATCACTACTTCTTGTTTGGCCGTGAAGATACAGGTTTACCTGAAGAATTTATGCATGAACATCGTGATGAATGCATTCGTATTCCGATGAATGACGAACATGTTCGGTCATTAAATTTATCAAATTGTGCTTGTATGATTGTCTATGAAGCTTTAAAACAACAAGATTTCCGTGGACTAGAACTCGTTCATACTTATGAAAAAGATAAGTTAAAATAATTGTATTTATAAATAGACAAACGCCCTATTACTGACAGGCGTTTTTTTATTGTTCTTTTATTTAGTGAGTGCTATAATGAAGGCAAATAAGAAGGAGATACAAAGATAAGGAGCATTTTATGAAGGCTAAACTAGGCAATGAAATTGTTGAATATTGGCAAATCAGCCTGACTAATCCCGCAAACGAATCGTAGGTCTTAGAGGGGACAGCTCTCGGGGTCTGGTCAATTTGCAATGAATAAGGAGACCAAAGAAAAATTACTTGCTGACGGAATGTCTACAAAAAATCCAGCTGAGCATGATACCCTTTCTAAAGAAATAAAACATTTGGACTGGCTAGGGCTTTATATTTCGCCAAATAAGCTGAGTAATGCTTATCCGGATAATGTTTATCTTGTAGTAAATCAAGTACGTATTCCAGCCTTTGGACGACTTGGAGAGTACCTCCTAGTAGCACCTGATGGTTCTTTTGAAATTTACTCTGAAAAGAAATTTCAGCGAGATTTAGAAAAAATTCAATAAAAAAACCACCTCAACGGTGGTTTTTATTTTATTTTGTTTCGTCAGTAACTAATTCATCTTTTTTTCCATGATTAAATACTAAATTCAGGATAATTGCTGAAACAGTACTCATCACAATCCCATTAGAAACAAAAGGTTGAATAAAGCTTGGAAGTGCTGTAAATAAGTTTGTTGAGTTAAAACCAACACCCATCGCAATAGCAACCGCAGCAATCAGAAGATTTTGATTTCCTTCAAATTCAACTTTTGCCAACATTCTAATTCCTTGTGTGGCAACCATACCAAACATAATCAACATCGCTCCACCCAATACTGGAGTTGGAATAAGTTGTGCAACAGCGGCAAATTTTGGAATAAGTCCTAATACAATTAAAAACCCAGCTGTGAAATAAATAGGTTTACGTGTTTTAATTCCTGATAATTGCACTAAACCAACGTTTTGTGAAAAACCTGTGTAAGGGAAAGTGTTGAAAACACCACCAAGAAATACAGCAAATCCTTCCGCACGATAACCATTACGCAAACGTTTTTCATCAAGATTTTCACCAGTAATATCAGCAAGAGCTAAATAAACTCCTGTCGATTCAACCAATGACACGATAGCAATAATAATCATCATTAATGAATCAGCCAAATAAAATTTAGGTGCTGAGAAATAAAAAGGTTGTGGCAAGTGTGCCCATGGTGCTTGAGAAACAACTGAAAAATCAACTAAGCCCATGCTAGCAGCCAAAATTGTTCCAGCAATAAGCCCAATTAAAATAGCAATAGAACGAATAAATCCAGTAGTAAAGATATTAATTAAAAGAATAATCACTATAGTTGAAACAGCTAAAATTAAACTTTGGATTGTTGGTTTGTCAACATTATTCCCCATATTGCCAATAGCAACAGGAATAAGGCTTAAACCAATTGTTGTAATTACTGAACCAGTAACGATTGGTGGAAATAGTTTTCGGATTTTAGAGAAAATTCCTGAAACCAAAATAACGAAAACCCCTGCAACCATTAATGAACCAAACATTGCTCCAGAGCCATGTCTTTGACCAATAATAATTAATGGAGCAACAGATTGAAAAGCAACACCAAGGACAACTGGTAAGCCAATCCCAAAGTGCTTACGTAGTTGGAGTTGCAAGAAAGTGGCTAAACCACACATGAAAATATCTGCCGAAATTAAATAGGTTAACTGAGTTGCTGAGTAGTTTAAAGCTCCAGCAATCATGATTGGAACAAGAATTGAACCTGAATACATGGCCAGCAGATGTTGTAATCCTAAAACAGCAGATTTTGAGTTACTTTGCTCCTGGCTTTGTTCATTTTTTTGAGACATTTTGATTTTCCTTAAATTTTTCTTTTTTTATTTTCTTATTGCTTAAGCTTAGTCGAAATCTTTATCATCGGCTGGGGCGAAGATGACTTTACCATCTTCAAATTTTTCAATCCGGGCAAGACTGGTAAGTTTCATTCCTTGGTCAAGAAGTTTTTGACGGCCATCTTGGAAAGATTTTTCAATCACCATTCCTAAACCGACAACTTCTGCTTTAGCTTGTTCCATTAAATGAACCAAACCAAGTGCTGCTTGACCATTAGCTAAAAAGTCATCAATAATCAAGACTTTATCGCCTTCTTCAATGAGTTTGCTTGAAATTTGGACAGTTGAAGTTAATTTTTTAGTGAAAGAATAAACTTCTGTAATCAATAAATCATCATTCATAGTTACATTTTTTGCTTTTTTAGCAAAAACCATTGGAACGTTGAGTGATTCAGCAGCATATAAAGCAGGGGCAATCCCACTTGCTTCAATGGTTACGACTTTTGTAACTCCTGCATTTGCATAAACTTGTGCAAAACGTTTCCCGATTTTCTTCATCAATTGATAATCCACTTGGTGTGTCAAAAAGCGGTCAACTTTAAGAATGTCTTGTCCTAATACTTGACCGTCTGTATGAATGCGGTCTTCTAATAACTTCATTATTCTCTCCTTAAAAAAATTTTTTCTCATCTGTGCCCACAGGTGAGAAAAACGTCTCGTTATAAAAAATAACAAGACGTTTCAAATACGCAAAAAAGAAATTAAATTTACTGAAAAATCGAATTTCCTTATTGTCTCGCATTTACGGTACGAGGTAGAAACGCCCAGCCATATTCTAGGTATAAATAAGATTGTTCTATTATAGACTAAATGCTAAAGTTTTTCAAGCATAAGTCTTGGTATTCCCGAACAATGGGAAAGAAAATGCTTACTAAATCGCATCACCATTCCAAATTGAGTTTTTAACAACAACATAATCAACTTTTGTCAGCGCAGACAAATCACGACCGCCAGCATAAGAAATTGAACTTTGGAGATCTTCTTCCATTTCTTTCAATGTATCTTTAAGTGAGCCTTTATGAGGAAGGAGAATTTTCTTTCCTTCGACATTTTTGTGTTCACCTTTTTGATATTCTGAAGCCGAACCAAAATATTCTTTGAAAAGTTGTCCGTCACGTTCAACAGTTTGTCCTGGTGATTCTTCGTGTGCAGCAAAAAGTGAACCAACCATTACCATTGTTGCTCCCATACGGATTGATTTTGCGATATCGCCATGAGTACGAATTCCGCCGTCAGCAATAACTGGTTTACTTGCTGCTTTAGCACACCATTTTACCGCTGCAAGTTGCCAACCGCCTGTACCAAATCCAGTTTTAACTTTTGTAATACATACTTTCCCTGGACCAATGCCGACTTTAGTCGCATCTGCTCCAGCGTTTTCCAATTCACGGACAGCTTCTGGCGTTCCAACATTTCCAGCAATCACAAAAGTTTGTGGCATCAAACGTTTAATCAATTGAATCGTTTTAATAACAGAATCTGCATGTCCATGAGCAATATCAATTGTAATAAATTCGGGAATGAGTGCGTCTGCTGAAATTTCACGAATAAAAGCATGTTCATCTGCTTTAACACCAACAGAAATTGAGGCAATCAGGCCTTGTTGGTGCATTTTTTTAATAAATGCCGCTCTATTTTCTGCTTCAAAACGGTGCATGATATAGAAATAGCCTTCTTTTGCAAGCATTTCAGCAATTTTATCATCAATAATGGTTTGCATATTCGCTGGAACAACAGGGAGCTTGAATGTAAAATTTCCCAGTTTTACGCTTGTGTCTGCTTCTGATCGGCTGTTAATGACACATTTATTTGGGATAAGTTGGATGTCTTCGTAGTCAAATACTGAGTTTAGATTATTCATTGCAATTTCTCCTTGAGAATGAGTAGGCTTTTATGAATTTCTAGCCTGTGAACTCATTTATGATTTGATTTACAGAAAAGACCGACCAAACCCTTCGGGTTTCACTAGTTGAACGATTATAAAATCTCTGTCTGCTCAACCTTCCTTATTCATTTTATCTCAATTAAACGGTTTTTTTAGTTATTTACTTCTATTTCTTCAAAAAACACATTATATCATTCGGAAATAACAAACAATAAAAAAACACCGACCATTCTGTCAGTATTTTTTCTTTAAAAATAAAGTTCCACGTCTATAAATGACAAAAAAGATTAATTCATAGATGAGTAAAAAGATTAAAAAGCTATGCATGAAAAATTGCTCAGGCAAAACGCTAATAATCGGGTCTGTCGCTGGGTCAAAGAGCCAACTATTATCCCGAAAAAGAACTTCATGAAAAGCTACAAAAAATCGGTCAAAGCCAATTAGCCAAGCAATAACTCCAATTGCTAAAGGAAATAGCATAACAACTCTAAGCGCATTATGGAAAACAAGCGAAAGATTTTCTTTTATAAATCGAATAGTGAAAGGAATCAAAATGATTGTCAGAAAGAAAACAAGCATAAACAAATTTTTCACTTCTGCGAAATGGTGAAGACCACTTGCTGACGAAGGGAAATCTGGCATAGATAGTTTCGTTTCCAAAGGATTAATTAAATAATTCATCAGAATTAAAAAATTATGCCATATTTTACCGGCAGTCATTTGAACTAAATCAGTTAATTGATACCAAAAAATTTCACCAAAAAATAAGGGAATCGCCAAAAAAATAGTTAAAGTTACTGACAAGGCAATAATCCATAAAATACTAAATCCAAAAATGACTTTATCTCTCATAGGCGCTCCAAAAGTATTCTAAAATTTACTGACAGAAATTAATTTTTCCGTCAGTAAATTTTTAAAAGCAATCAATTACTGACAGACCTGTCAGTAATATTTTCAAACTTCCCACTCATCTAAACTAGCTACAACATAAGTCGGAGGAACTGGAAGATTTGGTACTTCTTCAGCTCTTGTAAATCCAGTTGTGACAAGCAAGCTATCAATTCCGTTATTAATGCCCGTATGAATATCTGTCAGATAATTGTCGCCAACCATTAATAAATCAGATTTAGGAAGCCCTAATTTTTCGACCGCTTTATTGGCTATAATAGCTTCTGGCTTACCAATAATGGTTGCTTCAACTCGTGTTGCCGCTTCAAGCATTTTTATCAGCGCTCCAGCTCCAGGAGTCAAACCACGTTCGTTTGGCAAATTCAAATCTGGATTTGTTCCGATAAATTTAGCTCCTTTATGAATTGCCAGAGTAGCAAGGACAAGCATTTCATAAGTTAAATCAGTATCTAAAGCGACCACAACGTAAGCTGGATTCTCACGATCTTTTTTGTAACCTGCCTCATAAATCGCTTCTTTAAGACCATCTTCTCCAATGATATAAACTGTTTTTTCTAAGCCTAAATCATTCATATAATCAACAGTAGCAAGACTTGCAGTATAAATCGTTTCCAATGGAGTGTCAATATTAAATTGTTGACTCAAACGGCGTTGTACCACGCGCGGTGTTTTTGTTGTGTTATTTGTGACCAAAAGATAAGGTATTTTAGCCTCTTGTAGCCGATGAATGAAATTCTCGCCTGCAGGAATACGCTTATTTCCCAAGTAAATTGTCCCGTCAAGGTCAATTAAGTAACCACCATATTTTTTATTTGTCATTTTATTCTCTTCTACTTTTTATCACTAAAATTTACTGACAGAGCTGTCATTAAATTTTTCCCCAATGAATTTCAATTTGAGTACTTCCGTCATTAAAATTGTGATGACTCACTTCGTCTTCCCAAGACATTAAAGCATTAATTTCTTCACCATAAAGGACTTCATGATTATATTTTATAAATACATGTTTGGGTTGATGACTTTTACGGAATTCAAAATCCACCATATCAGCTGCCCAATCATAATATTTCGCATTATTAACATGTCCATTCATATCTAATGCTGAAAAACGGACAGGATAAACAATTTTTTGAGCATCACTAAATTCGTCAATTTTACGGAATTTATGAGGACGTGAAATTTTTGATACTTTTTCAGATTCATAAGGATCAACAATTTCATCCAATACACGGTCAATTTTTCTCGTTGCCTTATCCATCAAAACCCAAGTTGAACGAACTTCAACTAAAACTTCTCCATTTTCATCTAAAAATGAGAAATTCCGATAACAAAAGAATTTATTATAACTAGTTGCTTCAGTTTCAATTGTTATTTTTTCATTAAATTCTGGTAAACGATGAATCGTCAATTCATATTCAATAACTGCCCAAAAGAGGCCATATCTCTCAAATACCCAGACATCTGAGCGTCCAAGTGCAGTTGATTGCTCTCCAGAAATCTGTAAAGCCACAGCTAAAAGGCTTGAAATTCGCATTTTTTTAAAAGCATCACTTTCATAGAAAGGAACTTGATAATTTTGTTGATATTTTATACCCATTTTATGATAACCTCGCCTTCTATTTTAGCAAAAAAAAGAGCAATTTTCATAAATTGCTCATCTATTAGCCAGAGTTTTTAAAGTTCTCAAAGCTAATTAAATTTTTTCACAGGCGATTTCTAAAGTATCAATCAATAATTCTTCATAAGGATCTTTAGCATGATACTCATCAATGTATTTAATTTCTTTCACACCAGCAGCAACAACTAATTTCAGGCAGGCAAGGCAAGGAAATAACGTTGTATATAAAATCGCACCTTCAGGTGAAACGCCATGTTTAGCAGCTTGAGCAATCGCATTTTGTTCTGCATGAACCGTTGCTACACAGTGTCCATATTTATCTTCAGTACAACCAATATCTGTACAATGTGGCATCCCCGAAACCGCACCATTATATCCCGTAGAGAGAAGTTGACCATTAGGACTGACCAATAAAGCTCCTACTTGAGCATGGTTACAAGTTGATCGTTTTGCAACCACTTGGACAATTTCTTTAAAATATTCATCTTTACTTGGTCTTGTAAATTTCTCTGACATCATGAACTCCTTAATTGCTTTTTGATTTATTATAGCAAATTTATTTATTTCAGGCTTAATAAAAAAACTTCCAAGAGAATCATAAATTAACTTGGAAGAAAAATTTTATTTTTGATTTTTAAACAATTCATTATAGTTGGTTTGGTTATTAACCATATTCAAATCAACATTTCCCGAGTAACCTGGTAAAGTTCCTTGGTCAGTAAATTGTTGCATTTTATAGCTTAAAGTCGTTTCTGGTGAAGCGTCCCAAGAACCTGTATTTCGTCCGTAGGCAGCAATCCAAATCGCTTTAAATTTATCAACTTTTATTTGATTATCTCGCAAGAACCAGTCTTGGGCATAAATACCAATGTTTTTAGCTCCTTGTTTCTCCAACTCAGAGCGAAAAGCCTCAATCCCTTGGTTCATATTTTTCATATTGGTTACCTCGACATCAAGCCAATAATAGGTCGGCTTATAAGGGCTTGCTCGACGATAAAAGTCTCTTGCTTGCTTCCTCATTTCAGAAGTGTTTTCTCCAGTCACAAAAGCATAAACCGCCGTCGGGATTCCCCGCTCTTGGAAAGCTTTAATGTGCTGTTTATAGGCAGTATCTTCTCCATCCTTGCTTGCTGAATTATCAGCATGACCATAAGAACCATTGACACGAATAACCGCACCAATCACATGCTGACTTAAGGTGTTGTAATCAATATCTTCTGGACGTTGCCAACCCGAAAGGTCAACAACTGGTTTATTCAAATCCAAAACCTTCTCATCCAAAATATGATTTACAACAATTTTTTCAGTTGCTGCTTTTTTAGGAGGTTCTACCGGTCGAATTCGTACTAAACCAAGTAAGGCGATCATTGCAATCATGGATGCTGTAAAGATAAAAGCTCCCATTTTTTTAAGTTTACGTCTCATTTTAGGTTTCATTAATTATATTGTAACATAACTTTCACAAAAATTCATCACGATAGCATTAAAAATTAATATCATCGAGCAAAAATTTCTCAAAGACATTATTCCCCAACTCAAAACCTTTGTCTGTCATATGGATTCTTTGTCTATCATCATATAATAATTTTTGATTAATAAGTTCTGTGATTTGTTCACCGTATAATTTTTCAAATGAACACTTGAATTTATTTTCAAACTTCTCAACCAAAACTCCCGATTTTTTCCGAAGACCTAAGAACATTTCTTCTTCTATTTGAGATTTTTTACTTAAAACTTCTTCATTTACCCTTTTTTCAGTTGGAGCAGCTTTAAGGTAATGATGAACTGGGCCAAGATTTTTATAACGAATCCCTGCTAAATATCCTGACGCTCCAGCGCCAATTCCATAATATTCCTCATTATCCCAATAAGTTATATTATGTTTGCTCTCAAATCCTGGTAAGCCAAAATTTGAAACTTCATAGTGATTATAACCATTTTTAGCTAAAATATCCATGATATATTCATACATGTCCGCATTTTTATCTTCACTTGGCAGGCGTAAAAGACCACGACGTTGTCGATTCATAAAAACTGTATGGTCCTCTAAAATAAGACTATATAAAGCCACATGTGGTAGTTTTAATTCTAAAAATTTTTCAACATCTGACTTAACCATCTCCATCGTTTGCCCAGGTAAAGCATAGATTAAATCAATCGTAATATTTTCAAATCCAGCTTTTTTCAGTCTTTCAACTGAGTCATAGACCTGAGTTTCTGTATGTGTCCGCCCGATTTTTTTGAGCAAAGCATCATTAAAAGTTTGGACACCTAATGAAATTCGATTGACTGCTGAATCAGCCAAAACTTTAATAACCTCATCTGATAAATCCCCTGGATTTGCTTCAACAGTAAATTCTTCCAAAACTTCTAAATCTAACTGTTCAGCAATCGCTGTCAGTAAACGTTCAAGTTGTTGGGCTGATAAAACGCTGGGCGTTCCACCACCAATATAGATTGTTCTTAATTTTTCTATCTCGAAACTTTGAAATTCTTCTATGAGCGATTCAATATAAGCATCAATCGGCTGTCCTGTCATCAGTACTTTAGCAAAATCGCAATAATAACAAATATGAGAACAAAAAGGAATGTGAAAATAAGCCGAATTAGGTTTTTGCAACATTTATAAATCCCTTCAAAAATTTTTCCTATTCAATGAAAGATAGTGAGAGGATTAACCCTAAAATTAATCTTACCAATAAAAATCACAAATACTTGACCTATTATAACACACCTATGGATAGCAATTGACTTTACAAAACGGAAAATATAGATAAAAAAGAGGGTAGCTTTAACTACACTCTATTCTTCTTTATCCCATTCCCAAGACCGTGAAAACTCCCCTCCTTTAAACAAAGAGGCAAGCCCACTTAATTGTTTGAGCCTTAATAATTCTTCTTTATCCATTCCAATATTTGTCATAATCCACCGATCACTTAAACCAGCTTCAACCAATTGTTGAACAATTTCTGTCATTAATTCTACTGAATGAGTCCCTCTGGCACGATTATGGCGAATAGTGCTGGCTATTCTATCTTCTAATGGGCGATCAATCACAGAAACGGGTAAACAGTTCCCTTCTCTTTGCGCAATCGTTTCAGAATTTTTCATTACAAGATAGCGGTGAAAACCATCCACAATCTCATAAGTATCATTTTCTTTGTCATAATAGCAGACAATTGGCATGGTATAACCATCTTCTAATATCGACCGTTCTAAAAGTTTAAACTCAGTCGGCGCAGTTTTATTAGGATTATAAGAATTTGCTCTAATCTTTTCAATTGGAACCCGTCTCACTTGATAAGCTGGACTTACAAAAAGCTCTCCCATTTTTTCATTGCCTCCTTCTTCTTTTGCAATTCATCTTTCGTTTGGCCAAATCCCATATATTGACAGGAAGTATCATTTTTTAAAATGGTGACACACATTCTTTTATAAGAGGGGACTAATCTGAAATTTTTAATTGGTACATCATCAGGGTATTTTTTGAAACGAACTAATTCATATTCCTGTTTGTAATTTCGATTATTTTTTGGAGTACCTAAATTTTCAAATTGCAAATTTGTTTCTTCTAGTTCACTGACAACTTTCTGAGGCAAAGCTCCCCCATTTTTTGTCCAGTAAGTCAGAGAACTCTGGAACTTTTTCAGATAAACTTCTCGAATATCCTCTGGTAATGTCTTGAGTAAAAAGTCAACATAGGTCTCCCAAGTATGCCCCTTAGGAAGACTGACTCCACGATAACCAAGAGCAATTGTCCCACCATAAATAGCCGCAAAATTTGCTCCATTGACACGACCAATCAATTTTCCCCAAGTCTCTGGCTCCAATGCTTGATACAATTTCAAAGATGAGACACCACATTGATGAAAAGGATTGGCAACTCTCATACTTTTAAAGGGTACTCCTGCTTGAAAATATAAATCATATAAATGATTATAATCAAAAGAAAATTTAGCATTTGCTACCCAGACATCCTCAAACAACCAATCATACATCGGATAAAAATTGAAAACATTATGAAAAATTCGATGACTATAATTTGTAGTTCCAAATCTTGAAAAAGTTTCATCACGTGTCACAGCATTAAAGCGATTTAAACTTTCTTGAGCTCTGATTCCGACAAGAACTGCTGTTCTTTCTGCTTTCTTTTCTTGATGAAGCCACTGACAGAATTTGCTTTGAAAATCATAATCAGACATTCCTATTTCAAAAAATGGGAAATTGTGATTTTCAAGATGAATTGCTCCTTCTGGAACTGAATTCAACCAGAGTTCGGGATGTTCAGGGTCCCAAGGAAGCCAAGTCGATTGTGACATCGATATTCCACAAGAAGCAGAGACAGGCATACAAATATGATAATAATCAAAATCAGGATATTTCCCCATTGAGCGTTCTATATAGTCTTTGGTTTCTTGATAATTCCCCTCATAGTCAAGATAATAAACAGAAACTGCTATTTCTTTGTCAGCAAGTTTATTTTCTTCATAATAACGATGAACAAGTTCTAGCATCAATCCAGAATCTTTCCCGCCAGAAAAGGAGACAATTAAGTGGTCGAAATAATTACAAATATAATCTAGTCGTTTATTGAAAGCTTCGTAAACATTTTCCTTCTGATATTTTCTCACATTCGTTACCTTTCGCATAACTTTTTCAACATTTCACTTATTGAGCTTAAACCATTTAAATCATATTAAAGTTTAGGTCTTCCAATTGAAACCATATTTATTATTTTAAAATACAAAAATTAAATATAAAATACGTTTATATCTTTATATTTTATTATAAATTACTTTATTTTGCAATTTTATATTAGAATTGTACTTTATCTTAAGGCTTAAATTATAAAAAAGTACTTGTCAAAGTACTTTTTTATAATTTAAGTATTTTCTTCTTCCTTCAATAAGGAATAACATTGTCAAACTAAGCAAGATGAGATAAATTGGAAAAGCAACTTCTGCGAAATTCCAATGATGAATCTCTGTAAAACTTGTTGATGCAGAAAAAAGACTACCTAAAAACAAGAAACCATTTTCTGTTTCGGGATACTTCCAACCTTTTAACATGGTAGGTAATGCGGCTAGAGCATCTGATAATATCGCAAGAGATATTGCAACATTAGGATTTTTAGTCAAATACCAAGCTACTAAGGCCAAAATAGAAACAAGGCCACAAATATAATCAAATCTTTCAATTCTCCAATAAGCTGCTTTGTTAAATGATGAAACAATAAAAACTAAAATTGGACCAAAGCCAGCCATAAATACGGGTAAACTTGCCCAAGAAACACCAGTTGATAAGGATGCTGCTGTACTAATCAATGGAGCAATTCCCCAAATTAACCAAGTAATTCTATTCGGTTTAACTCGACCACGCAGACTAGCGATAAGATAAGTAGTTGTAAAAGATATTGAAATAAGTGCGCCTAAAATAACGATGAGATGCATTAAATTCTCCTAAAATAATTTTGTTTTCATTATAACAAAATCTTAAGATTATAATTCATCTGGGAAACGATAGACTTGTATACTTAAATCATCATACGTTTGTAAGTAAAGTCTGCGACTGTTCACTTCCACAGCACTGCGATAAACAGTATAAGTCCCTGAGCGGCCTTCAGACTTTGGAACTGTAACACCATTTAAAATATGCCATGCCTCAATAATATTTTGCTGTTCATCTTTAGGATACACCGCTCTTTCTTTGTAAATAGCTGCTCGAATAAATCGAGCTGTTGGTGTGAATCCTCCAGGAAAAACTGGTTTCCCATTGAAACTTCCTGTCGAAATTTTGTTAGGATTATCATTTTTTACTGACAGATTTTCTAATGATGAATTACTATCCTCATTTTTACTGACAGAAGTATTTTCACTTTCTGTCAGTAAATTGATATCCATATAAGTCCTTAATTTCTCAACTTCATTCTCAAATTTAGGAGCATTTGTAACCACACCAATTGGATTATCTGAAATGACCAATCGTCCACCATGTGGTTCAATATTAATCATTTGGCCGCTTGGATCTGTCGCAGAAAAATGTAAATCATTACGTCCAAATTTGTAGATTGCATTTTCATCAGTCATCAACTGTACATTATCAATATTCTGACGAACTTCCTCAATTGAACGGCAATTCCCCAGCAACCAAAGCAAAAATTCAAAAGCAGCAAGTTGAACTTTTCCCTTCTCTGCTTCTTTAGCGTAATCTGACTGATTTGAAAAAGTTAGTTTTTGTGCCGCCAAGCCATATTCATTTACACCATCTGAAATATCAGCATGTAATCTCATTTCGCTATTTCCGACGCCAAGGATGGCATATGGATTAATCATTTTTTGATTGTTATAGACGCTTGTCCATTCATAATTTCTTGGTAGAACAAGGGCAGCGGCATTAAAAGTATGCCAATCCATTGTTCTAGCAAAAACCAATCCACCGTCACTTGACTTTAGTTGAAAACTGGTACACATTTTTCTCCCCTTAATTAATTTGTCATCTCTTTATTTTATCAAAAGTTTTACTGATAAAGATACTAGCAGAACTATAAACTTCAATCCTATAACAAAAACTAAAAAATGTACGAAAAAAGTACTGACAGAATCAGTACTTTCATTCAACCCATAATTATAAAATTATTTGTACATTTCAAGCAATGCAAGGAAGCTATCAGCTTCAAGTGAAGCTCCACCAACGAGGGCACCGTCGATGTTTTCTTTAGCCATCAATCCTTCGATTGTTTCAGGTTTAACTGAACCACCGTATTGGATACGTACAGCTTCTGAAACTTCTTTTCCGTAAAGTTTTTCAACTGTTGAACGAACAACACCACAAGTTTCATCAGCGATTTCGTTTGTTGCAGTTTTACCAGTTCCGATTGCCCAGATTGGTTCATAAGCAATAACCAAGTTTGAAACTTGTTCAGCACTCAAGCCAGCAAGACCAGCTTCGATTTGACCTGAAACCCATTCAGCTGTTTTTCCAGCTTCAAAAGTTTCTAAAGTTTCACCACAACAAAGGATTGGAGTTGCTCCAGCAGCGAAGATTGCTTTTGCTTTTTTGTTGATGTCTTCGTCAGTTTCGTGGAAATATTCACGACGTTCGCTGTGACCGATGATGATGTATTCAACACCTAAATCAACGATAGCAGCTGGACTATTTTCACCAGTGAACGCTCCAGCATTTTCAAAGTAGCTATTTTCAGCAGCAAGTTTCAATTCTGAACCTTGACGAAGGTAAGCCATAGGAGCGAGGAAAAGTGCAGGTGCACCGATAACTGATTCAACATTATCAGATGAAGGCAAGTTATTTTTTACAGCTTCAACAAAAGCTTGCGCTTCTGACAAAGTTTTGTTCATTTTCCAGTTACCAGCGATAATTGGTTTACGTGACATTCTAATTCTCCTTATAGGGCGTTTAAGCCTCTTAAATTTTGGACTTCAGTCCATCTTTTACATGGTCTATTTTATCACATTGTGAAAAAAATTGCAGAAATCAACTCATCATTAATAAATTTCAATCCTGTCACTTTTTTTCCAATAATTTTATAGCATCACGTGTTTTTTCCAACTTGTCATAACTTTCTGTAAAATGCTCTGATACATACATATAAAAAAGAATGTCAACAACATAAAGCTGAGCCATCAAACTCATTGTTGCAGCAGTTCGCATTTGATAATCTTCACCAGAAACAGAATGAAGAATACAATCAGCCATTTGTCCTAAGCTTGAATTTTCCCGAGAAGTAATTGCAATAATCGGGATTTTCATATTTTTCACCACGCTTGCGAGTTCCAGAACTTCTTTTGTTTCTCCCTTCATTGAAATTCCAATGAAGATTGTTTTTTTATTAGAAACAGAAAGAGAGGAAACAAATAAATGGGCATCTTGAATAAAGATAACTTGCTTGCCAATTCGACTAAACTTTTGAAAAATATCCTGAGCAACCATTGAAGATGCTCCAATTCCAAAAACAAAGATATTCTCAGCAGCATCAATTGAAGACACAGCTTCCATGATTTCATCATCCAACAGAGCAGAATTTGTCGTCTCTACCATGTGATTTACCCGGACTTTGAGTTTATTCTTAATTGAAGTAGGTGATTCAGAATCATTTACTTCCTTGTAGTATTCTTCATCATCTACATGAGCAGCATACGAGGCACTCAATTTTTGTTTAAACTGGGAGAATCCATCATAACCTAACTTTCTGGAAAATCTTACTAAAGCCGCAGAGGAGCTACCAATTTCTCCAGCCACTTCTTGCGCACTTTTTTCTAGCATTTTCTCTCCGACTTCAAAAATATAGTCAGCTATTTTTTTCTCAACTGTCGTAAAGCTAGAATAATTTTGCCTAATGATAAGTAAAGTATCCATTTAACCTCTCCGTTCTTCTTTAATTATAACAAAGAGGTTGGTATAAACCAACCTCTAACTTTTATGCTTTTACTGTTATAATCTCTTGACCTTTACTTATTTTCCCACCATGACTGATAATAATTTCTCGATAAGTATCAGAATTTGTGATAACCACAGGTGTAATTATAGATAAACCTGCTGCTTTTATTTTTGAAAGATCTGCTCTTACCAGTAAATCTCCTTTTTTGACACGATCATTTTGCTTAACGAAACTTTCAAAAGCTTCACCATTTAAGCCAACAGTATCCATTCCAATATGAATTAGAATTTCAACACCGTCATCACTAGTCAAACCAATCGCGTGCTTAGTTGGAAAAACTGTAGTAACAAGTCCATTGACGGGCGAAACGACATCTCCATTATCTGGTTCAATGGCTACTCCTTTACCCAACATTCCGCTTGAGAAAACTTCATCCTCAATTGTAGAAAGTTCTTTCACATTCCCCTCAAGTGGTGATGCAATTGTTGAACTAGAAAATTCTGGAGTTGTCACAACACGTAAAGTAGGTTGAATAGTTTCCATTTGGACTGATTTTCCATAATTATCTGCTTTTTCTTTTGCATCTTTAGGAATACCAAAGAGATAAGTAGCAATAAATCCACCAATATAAGCACCCAATAGTCCAAGAAGATAAACCCACCATTTGCCATTAGCAATAAGTGGAAGGAGGGCAAGGCCTGAAGGGCCAATAGCAATGGCTCCAGCTTGACCTAATGAACCGATGATTGCACCACCAATCCCCCCACCGATACAGGCCGTGATGAATGGACGACCAAGTGGTAGGGTAATCCCATAAATTAAAGGTTCTCCAATTCCTAAAATTCCTACTGGAAGAGCACCTTTAACAAGTTCGACAAATTCTTTATCTTTTCTCAAACGAAGCCAAAGCGCAATCGCAGCACCAACTTGACCAGCTCCAGCCATTGCAAGGATTGGCAATAATTGTGTTGAGCCCGTTTTAGCAATCATTTCTAAATGAATAGGGGTTAAGATTTGGTGTAAACCAAACATAACCATTGGTAAGAAAAGTACACCCAAAACAAAGCCAGAGAAACCACCACCAACTTGAAGAATAAAGTTAATTGCCCCGACTAAACTTGAAGAAATAACTCCCGCTACCGGCATAATGGCAAAAATCTCCGCAAAACCAATGACCAATAAACCAACGGTTGGTGTCACAATAATATCAATTGAGTCAGGAATAATTTTACGTAGTTGTTTTTCTAAAATCGATAGTAACCAAACAGCGAAAATTACGCCAATAATTCCACCTTGTCCTGCCGAAAGTGCACTTCCATTAAAGATATTTTTCAATGGTGCTTCTGGGTTCATTCCTGTGAGCAAGGAAACCGCACCGATAACACCACCAAGCGAAGGTGTCGCTCCAAATTCTTGAGCTGAATTAATTCCGACATAGATGGCTAAGTAAGAAAAAATTCCAGATTGAATAATTTTTAAGACGGTAATAAACTGGGTCCATGTTGCGGCATCTAAGGTACCAGCAGTGACTAAGTTTCCTAAAACAGAGGCCAGCCCACCAATCAAACCGGCACCAACAAAAGCAGGAATCAATGGAACGAATATTTTAGAAATCGTATTAAGAACCGCTTTAAATTTTGAAGGCTTATTATACTTTTCTTTAGCTTCCGATTTTGTTTTTGCCATTAAATCATTAATTGATTGACCTTCAGCACTTGGGAAAGTTTCTCCTAACCTTACCCCAACTGTCTCAACCATTGCTTGAGCAACTTTATTTACAGTTCCAGGTCCGATGACAACTTGTAGTGTTTCATCTTCAACGATACCCATCACTCCATCAATTGCCTTTAAACCTGCTAAGTTAACTTTTGAATCATCAATAATGGTCATCCGAACACGAGTCATGCAATGAATCAATTTTTTTACATTTTGTGTTCCACCAACATTTTCATAAATCTCTCGTGCAATACGAGCTATTTTTTCTTCTGCCATTTTTGCTCCTTCTCCTACCTTATAAGGTAAATTCTTAATTCAGAGTATTTTTCACAAAACCATTTGCTCTAACAAGCTTGGTTTTTCCTTCTTCTGCTGCACAATCAGTTAATAACATGACAATTGCAAGTTTAACATCTTGATCGGCTTCAATGAATTTTTCTTCGGCTTCTTCATAAGTACAATCTGTCGCTTGCATAATGATGCGTTTACTACGCTCAACTAATTTTTCATTTGTTGGTTTAACATCCACCATCAAGTTATTATAAACTTTACCAATCCCAATCATTGAAATTGTTGAAATCATATTCAAAATTAATTTTTGAGCTGTTCCCGATTTTAATCTTGTTGAGCCTGTTAAAAATTCTGGTCCACAATCAACTTCAATTGGAAATTCGGCATGTTTTGAAATTTCAGCATTAAGATTACAAGAAAGGCTTGCCGTTTTAGCACCAATTTCTTTAGCGTAATCTAAAGCTCCAATTACATATGGAGTCCGACCACTGGCAGCGATTCCTAAAACAAGGTCGTTCTCATTCAACTTCAAATCAATCAAATCTTGTCTTCCAAGTTCAAGACTATCCTCAGCCCCTTCGACAGCAACCGTCATTGCTTTGTCACCACCGGCAATTAAACCAATCACTTGGGTAGCTGGTACGCCAAAGGTTGGGACACATTCTGCGGCATCAAGTACACCTAAACGACCACTTGTTCCAGCACCCATATAAATCAAACGGCCACCTTTGTTAAAAGCTTCAATCGCTGATGAAATAACTGGTTCAATATTTGGAAGTGTTTCTTCAACTGCAAAAGCAACTTTTTTATCTTCATTATTCATTTTAATAAGCGCTTCTGCGACAGTCATTTGGTCAAGGTTAAAAGTTTCGTCATTTCGTCGTTCTGTTGTTAGTGTTGATAAATCAATCATTATTTTTCTCTTTTTCTATTTTAAATTTTTGTCCTGGGCCAATAAAAGAAATAAGTTCTAAATCTTCTTTAATAATATTTCCCACAACATTTACTTTTTTATCTGCTGGCAAATTCCTTTTAGTAATTTGAATTTCGCCCATATAACGACCATATTCACAATTATCAATAGTAATTGAGCCTTTTTTTCTCTCAATTGTATTTTCTGGATTTATTTCAGAAATTTCATTGAAGCGGGCCTGAGCGCTGCGGATCACATCTCTAGCATCATCTTGTCTATTTTCATGCTCACCGAGAACTTTAGCAAAATCACTTGTTGCTTGGGTTGCTTTCAATACAAGTTCCCTCTTTTGAAGATATTGGTTAATCTGCCAAGCTGTTCTTGCTTTTAATCCTCCATCCCCAACATAAATATGATCTATATTTATAGATTCCATATCAAGTAAGGAAGAGAGTGGATGTTGATAGCGGTGCGCTTCAAGGGTTGGTAATCCTTCATATAAAGGATGGCGTAGAGAATCATCTCCCGGAATAAAGGCCATAACTTTAAATGAATTTCTTTTCAAAAATTCATTTTTTTTAAGAAAGCTCTCCCGAGAAAGGCCTGTTTCTGGTCTTGGGTAATAGTTGTGCCAGGCTTCAAGCTGATTAAAGTTTGCCTTATTTTCTTTTAACTCGTCAATATCTTCTTGCCTAATTGTACTGGCATTTAGACTGACAGTCATTTTTTGACTAACTTGCGCAATTGTCTCATTGCTGATATGATAATCCATTCTGAGACCAGTTACTCCAAGTTCTTGAAGTTCTTCTACTCTATCAATAGAAAATCCAGCTTTTTCTAAAGCTTGACCTGAAATATCAACCATAAGTTTCAAATGATTCTTTTTAGCAGCTGTTCCTAAGTCTATTAGCCTTTTTTTATATAGACTTGCTTCATCCTCGGGAATATGCATCGATGTGAAAATCCCTTTAAAACCATGATTAGTCATCTTGTCAATATATAAATAGTCCTTTTCATTCAAGTCCCTATTCATAAAAATTGAATAACCGTACATTTTTTATCCTTCCGAAATATTATTTCTTGATAACGTATTCATTATAACCTAAAAGAATTATTATTTCAAGTATCAATTTAATCTTTTTTTATTTTGAAATATTATTTCGTTGTTTTGTATAATAAAAAGAATAAATTTCTTTATTCTTTTTATTATATTTACAAAGTACATTTTTCTTTAATTGAATCAAAATTCTCTTTAAGGAGAACCGTTGAAGCTTTAAATTTTTCTTGCTCTTCTTGAGTTAATTCTAACTCTAGGACCGCTCGAACACCTGTTCTATCAATAATTGCAGGACTTCCTGTATATAAATCGAACTGGCCATACTCTCCTGTCAAATAGGCAGAAACTGGCAGAATCACGCTTTCATTTCTAAAAATTGCTCTTGTCAAACGAGCTAATGAAGCAGCAATTCCGTAAGAGGTATTTCCCTTTTGCATAAAGATATCCAAACCTACTTCACGAATTTCTTGATCAATTTCATCGAAGGTTGGAAACTCTGGATTAGGATATTTTTTGAGCCACGTTGTTAATGGAATCGCACCGACTGTCACGTTTGACCAAGCGGCAAAACTTGATTTCCCATGCTCAGCTAAAACATATCCATGAATACTTTTAGGATTAATTTGGAGTTTTTCAGCAACGATCTGGCGCATCCGACTAGTTTCTAAAAGCGTTCCTGTTCCTATCACACGATGTTTAGGCAAGCCAGATACTTCTGCAACAACTTGGGCAAGGACATCAACTGGATTTGATGCGACCAAGAAAATACCATCAAAACCTGCATCCATTGTTTTACGGGTTATATCACGAATCATTTCGACATTATTTTCTAATAACTGTAGGCGATCTGGATTTTTTCCGAAAGTTGCTGATGGAGCATTGGCAGATAAAACAACAATATCTGCATCAGAAACATCTGAATAATCAGCAGCATAAATGTTTTTAGGAGCTGCATTTAAATAGGGAAGCGCATGAAGCAAGTCTAAACTGTTGGCTGAAGCTTTACTTTTGTTGGTATTTATTATTGCAATTTCATCTGCTAAATCATCAACAACTAAGTTATGAGCATAAGTACTCCCGACGGCTCCAGCTCCAACAATTACAACTTTTTTGTTATTAATTTTCATCTCTTTTCATCATAAAAAAACAGCGGATGTCATTTTGACTCACGTTGTTTTTCTACTCCCTTTCCAAATCTCTTTTCCCAATTTACTTACAGTTTATTTACGCTTTGAAATCACGAGCAATTTGCTCGTCTTCTTTCATTTGTTTAATTAATTGATCTATCCCATCAAATTTAATCATATCACGAATTTTATCTAGCCATAAAACAGTCAATTTCTCACCATAAATTTCTCCATTAAAATCAAAAATATGAACTTCAACTGTTTTTTCAGTCCCGTTAAAAGTATCATTATATCCAATTGAAGCAAAGCCACGATGACGTTCTCCAGCAAAAATGACATCACAGGTATAAACTCCAACAGCTGGCAAATGAACGTAATCTTTAATTACTAGATTTGCTGTTGGATAGCCCAGTTGTCTTCCGCGGGCAAAACCATGAACAACAAGGCCTCTTGTTTCATAAGAATAACCTAAAAGTTCATTTGCTTGTGCAATATCACCTTCTTCAACTGCTTTTCTGATCCGTGTCGATGAAATTTTTCCATGTTCATCCGCTTTTTCCGGCATGATGACCACACGGTAGTCTTCCGTTGACTTGAGATTTTTCATATCAGAACCTGTCGTATAATCAAATCCTGTAATCACCACTTTGGGATTAAATCTTTTGACGACACTTTCTGCGAATTCAGTTGAAGTTTGATGAGCAAAATTAGAAGTGAAATCTTTAAATACAAGGTAATCTACCCCATTTTCAGCAAAGAGCTCTGCTCGTTTTTCATCTGAAGTTAATTTCAAAAGCATTTCAGGCTCAAATTTGTTGAAGGTTAATGTTGGTTTTTCCGGAAAGGTAAAAACAGCTATTTTTAAATTCAATACCGCCGCAATTTTTTTAGCTTCTGTAAAAAGACTTTGATGTCCTCGGTGTAATCCATCAAAATAACCGAGGACAAGGATAAGTTCTTCATCAAATTTTAGTTCATCATTAAATTCTAATATTTCCATTTTTCTCACTTTGGCTCATATTGCTAAGAATTAAACCAATACTTTATTTGGTTTCCAAATTCCTGCTTTTTCTGGATGTTTCATGTAAACAGCAACTAATTTATCATCATAAAAGGCTGCAAATTTATCTCTTGTCAGTTCTGACAAGTCTGTCAGTAAAAATTCACTTTTATTAGACTTACTGACAGGGCTGTCAGTAGTTTCATCTGTACCCCAATCATCCTCAGCAAATTTTTTTCCAACTCGTGCCATTTCAAACTGATCAGCAGTCAAATTTACTCTTGGCAAATCACTGACAGCATATTCTGCTGGGTACATTAAGCTAGAAAGCTCTCCTGCCTCCATTGCTACTTCAATCTCTGAGAGTTTGACGGCATCTTTAATCATCAGTCCATTACTTGCTGTTCTTTGCAATTTTGACATATGTCCTGCATAACCAAGTTGCTCTGCTAAATCTACTGCTAATGTTCGGACATAGGTTCCTTTACTGCACTCAACTTTGAAAGAAAAGCTTACCAAACCTGCCGCTTCATCAGTCATCACGGGACTTGTTCTGACAAATGATTTGATTGTAATCTCTCTTGCCGGACGGTCAACTGTCTGACCAGCTCTGGCATATTCATACAATTTTTTTCCGTTAATTTTTACGGCTGAATACATTGGAGGAATTTGCTTTATTTTTCCAATAAAATTTTTCATTACTGAGTCAATTTCAGACTCTGTCAGCTCCCGTTCTACTGGCGTTTTACTAACAATTTCCCCGTCAGCATCTTCGGTTTCCGTTGAAAAACCAATAGTAACTTCACCTTCGTAAATTTTACCTGCCGCTTCCATGTATTCTAATAACCGCGTAGATTTTCCAATGGCCACTGGTAAAACGCCTGTCACAGAAGGGTCTAAAGTTCCACCATGTCCAATTTTTTTTGTTTTTAAAATACCACGAAGTTTGGCAACAACATCAAAAGATGTCCAGCCCGCTTCTTTATAGACATTTAAAATGCCATTTAAATTTTCATTCATCCTGAAAATTATAGCATTTTTTGACTAAAAAATCACTTACAGTCTTTATGATTGGTCCTTTCCATAAAAAAATTACTGACAGAATGTCAATAATTTCTCTGACTAAAAAAGACTGACCAAAGTCAATCTTTTATTATACTTAATTTCCCGTTGGAACTTTTGTGGCGTTTATTGATTTGATTTGTGAACTACCACTATTGAGCGAAGCATCCGAACCATATTTAGCTACAAGTTGCGCACCTGTCAGTGTTTCTTTAGTTTGCCATTGAACCATTGGCCATGGATCCTGTGCCATTCTTAAACCTGTCTGCGTTGGATCAGGAACTTGTAAATAATAGGTTCCATCAGCATTTTGTTGAATACGTGCTGTATTTTGGATAACATTGACAGGGTCAGAATACGTGGATACGCCATTTGAACCTACATTAACAAGATAAGTTAAGTAAGATTCTCCAGTATAAATATCAAATTTGCCTTGAGCATTATTAACCCATTGGGCATAAACTGCATCTTGCTGCTTTCCAGTTAGAGTTGACCAGCTTTTTGGAGAGTCATTACTTGAAGATGCCGAAGTCTTTGAACTACTTGAAGCGGAAGTTGATTCTTGAGTTGAATCACTCGTTGTACTAGAGCTTTGTGATTTACTACTTGTGCTCTTACTTACTTTTGTCGAGCTTGTTTGTGCAAAAGAGGCTGACTTATCAGGAGTTTTATGAGGATAAAAAACTTGATAAGCAATGATTCCGAGAGCAACTACTAAAATGACTGCCAAACTGGCAATTGCAATTACTTTTTTGCTGTTTTTTGAACTCGCTTTTGAATGTTTTGCCATAAAAAGCCTCCTTAATAAAGCTTGAAAAATACTTTTTCATAATTAAATTATACTTAATTTTCTTATCTATTTCAAAGAATTTACCTTTAATCAATCTTAATAATACAAAAAGTTACTGACAAATACTCCGTCAGTAACTTTTATTCTTAATAACTACTTATAAGTAAATATTAATTGCTTGTTTTAGCATAGGCCGCAGATTGAGTTCCAGCTTGTCGTCCAAAGATAACAATATCAGCAACAGCGTTACCACCAATGCGGTTACCACCATGGAGACCACCTGTAACTTCTCCGGCAGCATATAATCCTTGAATTGGACTACCATCTTTTTTCAAGACTTGAGTATTTGTATTAATTTTTACCCCAGCCATTGTATGGTGAATTCCTGGAGCCACTTTAATGGCATAATACTTACCTGATACTTCAGTAGTCATTCCTGTTGTACGACCAAAGTCTTCATCTTTTTTAGTTGATACAGCTTTGTTCCAACCATCAATTGTTGAAGTCAGTGCTTTTTCATTAATGTCGAGCTTGTCAGCAAGTCCCTTGATACTGTCAGCTTCAACGACCATATCTTTAGATATATACTGTTCAACTGCTTTTACTTTATCTTTAGTTCCTTCTCCAAAAATAACATAAGAATATTTTCCTGGTTGTTTAAGTTCAGCAGCAGAAACTTTATCACGAGTATCCATTTCATTAAAGAAACGTTTCCCTTTTTGATTTACAAGAATCGCCCCTTCACCACGAATTGATTCTGAAACAAGATAACCTGTTTTTTGGAATACAGTTGGATGAATTTGAATTTTATCCATATCAACTAATTCCCCACCAAGTTCTGAAATCATAGTAATTCCGTCACCAGTTGAACCAGCCGCATTTGTAGTCACATAATCTTTAAGGTCAGGACGATATTTTGCAATCATTTTCTTATTTGCACCGAATCCACCTGTTGTAACAACGACTGCTTTAGAAGAAATATCTTTAGTTTCACCCTCAATCTTAACTTTAACTCCAGATACTTTACCATCTTTTTCAGTAATTTTGGTAACATCACTATTTACAAATAAGGGAATATTTCGTTTGGTAATATTTTCTTCAAGACCTTTTACCAAATAACCACCAACTGCTGAACCATCATGTGGTCGGTGAGTTCTTGAAACTGACATTCCCCCTGTCGTAGTTAAATTATCTAAAACAATTCCATTTGTATTTAACCAATCAACAGCACCAGCCGAGTGGTCAACAAAATAACGAAGTAGTGCCTTGTCATTCGTACCGCCACCACCTTTGAGCGTTTCTTCATAAAATTTATCATTTGAATCAGCGACACCTTGTGCTTTTTCGACTGATGTTTCTGATGCGTTCAAACCAGCTGAGGCTTTTGAAGTATTTCCACCAGCAATTGGCATTTTTTCTAAAATGACTGGATTCATTCCAGCATCTTTTGCTTCAATTGCTGCAGTCATTCCAGCTCCACCAGAACCAACAATAATCACATCGTATTTATCACTTAAAGTAGAAGGGTCAGCATAGATGTTTGATTTACTTGCACCAGCCGAGGTTTCAACTTTCTGAGACGAACTTGATTGTCCTTTTGTATTCTTTGTATTACTCCCACAAGAAGTCAAAGAGAGGCCCACAAGCGTTAGCAAGCCTAGTTTAGTCCAAATTTTCATAAATTACTCCTTTTGTGTTAAAATTCACATAGTTATTATAACAAATTTTTAGCAACTTTCCAAATATCTATAAAATTTTTAGCTGTCATTAAAAATATTTTCAGAATAAATCACAAAAAGTACTGACAGAATCGTCAGTACTTTCCATTTTACTTATAAAGATTTATGAGTTCGATTGTAACTTAGAATGAGGCTGAGCATGTAGCATCCAACGCACTCCGTACTTGTCAGTAAAATCACCCATTTTTCCACCCCAGAATTGATTTTCAAAAGGTAAATTAACAGTGACTGTCCCCGATTCAACAGCCTTGTTCCAAAAAGCATCTGCTTGTGAGACCGCTTGTTCGTCTTCCGAATCTAAATCAATTAAAATTGAAATGGAATCATAGACAAGAGGATCAACTTTCATAAAATTGTCTGCAGCCATAATGGTTGAACCTAGAACGTCTAATTGAGAATGCATTGTTAAATCGGAAGCCTTCTCAATTGGAACCCCAAATTGTTCAGCTTGTTCTTCAGCCAGAGGCAGTCGTGAAATATTTGTCGCTCCAAGAACATCTTTATAATAATCTAATGCTTCCTTCGTATTATTAAAAGTAAGATAAGGGTGAATATTAGCCATAGTAAGCTCCTTTTCTGATAAAATTTTATAGTAATTACAGCTTTAATACTATAACCAGTTTACCACAAGAAAGCGCTTCAATCCATTAATTCTGCTTGTCTATAACAATAATCTGCGTGGTCATTAATCACTCCTACAGCTTGCAAGAAAGCATAGATAACCGTTGAACCTGTAAATTTAAAACCGCGTTTCTTCATATCTTTACTCATTTTGTCAGAAAGTTCATTTGTTGCTGGAATTTCTGACTCATCATTAATTTGATGCTGTAAAACTTTTCCGTCAGTAAATGACCAGATGTACTTATTAAAGGAGCCAAATTCTTTTTGAATTTCTAAAACTTTTTGAGCATTAACAATCGCCGCTTTAACCTTTAATTTATTTCTGATAATTCCCGCATTTTGTAAAAGTTCTTGTTCTTTATTCTCGTCATATACTGCTATTTTTTCAATTTCAAAATTATCAAAAGCTTCATAAAAATTTTCTTGTTTATTTAATATTGTTGCCCAAGAAAGCCCTGCTTGATTTAAATCAAGGACCAATTTTGCAAAAAATTCCTGATCATTATGTAAAGGGACTCCCCAATAAGTATCATGATAATGAATCATTTTATCAGTTGACAAACACCAATTACATCTTCTTAATTCAGTCATTTTCTACCTCAATCCATCCGCTTTACATAATATTTATTATGCAAAATCAATAAAATTTCTTTTCCCAATGCTCTCCATCAATCTCATAAACAAATTCTGAGTAAGTTGAGTGAAGCATCATGTCTGCCATTTCAAGAAAACTACTTGCAAGATTCAAATTCGCTAATTGATTAATATCTTGCCAGAAAACTTTTCCTTCATCTGTTTCATTAATTAATTGACCAGAGAATTCTGTTGTGGAATAAAGAAAAACCATATATCTTCTGTTCTTCTCAGGTTCAAACCAATCCTTAACTCCACAAAGTTTTAAATTTGTGATATCAAGTCCAGTTTCTTCTTTAATCTCTCTTATTGTGGACGGAACAAGAGCCTCACCTTTTTCCAGATGTCCTCCGGGAAAAGCAATTCCAGTCCATGATTTTTTACGCTCTTGAACAAGAACTTTATGATTTTTTTCGTCAATAATGGCACACATATTTGTCAATTCGACTTGTTCTAACTCATGATAAGTCATTATTTTTTCACTACTTTTTCTATTTTTTCTCAATTGGAGCCATTGCTGCTAATAAACGTTTCATTCCGACTTCTGGGAAATTAATCTTGAGTTCCATATTTTTACCAGAACCAGAAATCCCTAATACCATACCTTCGCCCCATTTACGGTGAATCGCTGTATCGCCGATTTGCCAATCTTCTGTTTCAGAATTATTAATCGTCGCTTGAGCTGCAGTTGGATTAATGACTGCTTTTCTTTGATGAAGCGCATCTGACATCGAAATCCCACTGGCAAAACCACCAGATTTATAAGAAGCATTGAAGCTTGAATTTGCTTTACGAGCAATCCCAGCATATTCTAGTAATTCATCATCAATTTCCGAAATAAAACGGCTGGGACGATTATAATTTGTTTTACCATAAAGCACACGTTGATTGGCATTCATTAAGTAGAGCGTTTCTTCTGCCCGTGTAATTCCAACATAAGCCAAACGACGTTCTTCTTCCAACTCATTAATATCTTCATTTACCCGTGATAAAGGAAAAATGTTTTCTTCCATTCCAATTAAGAAAACAATTGGAAATTCCAAACCTTTTGCCGCATGCAGAGTCATCATTGTTACTTGGTCAGATTCTTCCTCATAAGCATCTGTTTCAGAAAGCAAACTAACTTCGTTAAGGAAACGGCTCAACTTATCTAAGCCAGTTTCAACAATTGGCTCTCCCGTTTCTTCATCTAGAGGAATTTCTGATTTTTCATCAAATCCTTTAGTTACTGACAAGAATTCTTCAATATTTTCAATTCGTGCTTGATTTTCGATACTTGGCATCATTTGCAGAGCTTTGACATAGCCAGTACGCTCTAACATTTCTTCAACTAATTCTGTGATTGTTGAACTTTCACTATGGGTTCTCAACAAATCAAAGGCCATTGCCAAATTATAAATCTCACTAGCCGCTTTTCCACGAATATCGGATAACATAATATCAAAACTTGAATCTGCTAAAGAAAGTCCACGACTGTCAGCAAAACGACGTAATTTTTCTAATGCCCCCGGACCGACTCCTCGTTTAGGTTCATTAACAATTCGTTCAAAACTCATATTATCCGCTGGATTTGCTACTACATTTAAGTAAGCAATAACATCACGAATTTCCTTACGTGAGTAGAATTTAGTTCCCGCAACCATTGTATAGGGAATATTAGATTTAACAAAAGAATCTTCAATTGTCCGAGACTGAGCATTAGTCCGATAAAGCACAGCATAGTCAGCGTAAGAACGTCCGGAACGAATGCCTGATGTGATAATTTCAGAAACCTTATTTGCTTCTTCTTGTTCATTTCCAGCGCGGAAATAAACAATCTTATCTCCAGCATCATTTTGCGTCCAGAGTTCTTTTGGTCGACGTTTTAAATTATTTTTTATAACATTGTTTGCCGCATCAAGAATTGTTTTTGTTGAGCGGTAATTTTCTTCAAGCAAAACAACTTTAGCTTTTGGATAATCTTTTTCAAAGTCTAAGATATTTTGCATATCTGCTCCGCGCCAACCATAGATTGATTGGTCAGCATCCCCAACGACACAGATATTTTGAAAACGACTGGCTAAAAGTTTAACCAACTGATATTGTGCATGGTTGGTATCTTGATACTCATCAACATGAATATATTGAAATTTTCCTTGATAGTAAGAAAGGACATCTGGGTTTTCATCAAAAAGGCGCAACGTCTGCATGATTAAATCGTCAAAATCCATTGATTCTGCTTTTCGTAATTCTTTTTGGTAAATCTTATAAACACGCGCAACAACCATTTCATATGGATGTCTAGCGCTTGTTTGAGCTTCATAAGCTGATTCATCTAATAAATCATTTTTAGCATTTGAAATCGCATTTAAAAGCCCTTTGGGTTCCCATTTTTTAGGATCTAAATTAGCTTCTTTCAAAATTCGTTTCATCAACGATTTTTGGTCCCCTGGATCTATAATTGTAAAATTACGATTATAACCAATATGGTCAGCATCACGTCTCAAAATTCTTACACACATTGAGTGAAAGGTCGCAATTAATGTATATTGTGCTCTTGGAGTAAGTGATAAAGCACGCTCCCGCATTTCTTTTGCTGCTTTATTTGTAAAGGTAATCGCTAAAATATTCCAAGGATTAACCATTTTTTCATCAATTAAGTAAGCAATTCGATGAGTTAAGACACGAGTCTTACCCGAACCAGCTCCTGCCATAATCAATAAAGGCCCTTCTGTAGTTTGGACCGCTTCTGCTTGTTTTTCGTTCATTCCTTGTAATAGTGGATTCATTTTATTCTCCTAGCTGCAAATCATTATTAATTATATCATAAGTAAATCACTTAATGCGAGCCTCTTATAATCTCCTATTTTTATGGTCTAAGCCTAATAAATATGCTAACCCCTCCATAAGCTTTAATGGTATAATAAAAAGAAAAGGAATAAATTATGATTTTTTTATCAACTGTATTAATTTTATGTTGTACTTGGTATTTTTTAAAATTTTTAGCTCATTTTTCTCGTAAAATTCACGATGAGGTTCGAAAATTATCTGTCTATACTCATTTTCTTTCAAAATGGCTTCAGTCAGCTCCTGCAACATTTACCTATACCGCCATTTTTTGCGCTTTTACGCTAGTTCAAAGAACTGCACCGCAACACTTAATTAACATTCTAACGAACCATTCTTCAACAAGTATAGCCAGAGTTTCTGATAAACCAATCTCTACTTTTTTTGATAGTGCTTTTTGGGTTGCGGATAACGGAGCAGGTCTCCTCATTTATGTTGTCCTTTTTTGGACCGTTATTGCTTGGGCAGAACGAAAATATGGTTCACCAAGAATGATTGTCATCACATTGTCTGGTCATATTTTAGCCAGTCTCACTACTATTTTTCTTGAACTTTGGGCAATAAATAGCGGACGTGCTCCCAGTTCTTTAGCAATGGCAACTGATGTTGGTGTTTCATATATTTTAGTTGCTGGTTGCGCTGCTGCCATCCTTATAATGAGAAAACGAATGTTTTATATTGGACTTATAATTTTAGGACTATTTATCTTACTTCCGTTATTCGTTGAACATAGTATTTGGGATATGGGTCATCTATTTGCGGCTTTTTTTGGCTTTATTTCTGCTAGATTACTCCTTAAATTATCACCTGTGCGTACGGTCAGTTCTCCTTACGAACTTCTTTTGAAGTGCCGTTCAGAACTCTCCAACAAATAAATACTAACCATATACCACCAAGCACCCCATTAATCTGCTGACCAAGAGGGCCTACTAACTGAGGAATTGCACCCGCAATGAAAGAAAGCAAAGTTGTAATTACAAAAGCAATGACCAAAAGCAAAACAAATTTATTTCGATAAACTAAAAGTGAAAAAATCACTCCTGTAAGAATAAATAATAATGCTAAAACACTTAATCCGTCATGTAAAAAGAGTTCAGGTGCTTTAAGAGGATTAGGAATTCCCTCACTGTGAGCAATATCAGCATAAGGAAAAAGTGTAGCTAAACCTGTTGCTGCACCAAATCCCGCAATCGAAAGAAAAATTATGAGAAGACGTTTGTCTTCTCTTTCATTTTGTTTAAAAAGTCCCCACGCAAGTATCAAAGAAAAACAAGCGAAAAGAATATCTGTTAAGGTGAATAATTGATGATAAGGTTGATTAAGTGCAGAAAGTCCACTCAAAAGACTTGAGTTAACTACTGTTGGATTTAACCAAAATGCAAGAATCCAAGCATTGTACAATAAGGCAGCACAAATAGCAATAATGATTAAGTAATTACTTTTTTTCATTTTCTGAATCTACTCCTAAATCAGCTGCTTCAGTTGGTAAATAGAACTCTGCCATTGCAAAAGCAGGCAAACCATAACTGAGCGCTCTTTTTAACTCTGGCAAAGCATCTTCATTAGCTTCAGGGTCTGGAAAAACTTCTGATAAATCCATTAGAACTTCATCTTCAAGTAGATTACTAAGAAGGTTCTTTAAGGATTCAATTGATTGATAAGCCCATAAAACTGTTACTTTTGAATTCTGAATAGAAAATACCTTATCATATCCCGCAGCCAATGCCAAATAATCCTGCTTATCTACTTCAACAAATCTGTTTGATAGCAAATCTCTTCTAATTCTTGATAAATATTCTGTCCGTTCAATAAATTTTGTATGGTCTATTTTTTCGATATCTGTCAGTTCTCTTAGTGTTTTAGAAAGCATTTTCCATGAGTTAACCCGTAGACTCAATTCACCTGTTTGCGTGCGCATCAGCGTTCCTTTAATTAGTACTCTATCACCAACGGTCACATCTTTTTTCCATATTGCAAAATTTTCTAAACGATTTTCTAATTCAGCATATTCATTAAGAGTGTCACGTTTTATAACCAATTGAATTTTTGCTTGATTATCTGCCAAATCTGCAAATTGCATTGCGCCTCGGCCACGCAAACTAATTAACTTCCCATGAATGCTATATTCTTTTTCATCAAATTCATCAACTGATTCAAATTTATTTCTAAGGGTTTCTACTGATTCAGTTTCGCTATCGGGAAGACTAAATGGTGGAATGCCATTTTCTCTAAGATCCTTTAATTTTTTTAGATAACTGTCATCATGACCAGCTTCATTCAATAATTCCAATCGTTTATTTTCTTCAAGTCGATGAACCTTTTTGATGAAATCTGATTTTTTCCACCAGCGATTTTCTGTTCTAGGGTCATAATCTCGTGAAAAGAAACTTTTGATTTTAGAAAAGATATTCGTCGGAACAAATCCTTCAGCTTGGCCAATTGCAAAAAGAACTGAAGTAAGAGAACCGCCATTATCATAACAAATATAACGAGTTCGCCATTCTGGCAAGTAAATATCATTTGAACGATAAAGTGATTCCAATTGGTACCAACGCGAAAAGAATTTCATTACAGTTCGTGCCGCTTTATCTAAGGCATTGGCTTGCAATGTTTCTCCGTTAATGAAGAATTGCCGTGCTGCTGCAAAGTTTAAACTAATTTCGCTTATCTCTTTTTCTTTAGCTGCTTCTATCAAACTGCTAATCATGAAAGTGACAGCTCCATTCATTGCCTCAGGAGAACGTCTCATCGTATCAAGCGACAGTTTATCTGACCCCACCGGAACAAAGGATAAAATTCCTTGAACTTTTCCAGCAGCATCGGATGCTGTTACAATCATTATTTGTTGGTCTGTTGGATCACCAAATCGACTTGAGGCCATTGAATAACCACGTTCATCACCATTTCGCCATTGTTCTGTTAATTTGGTTAAATCACTAAGTTCTGTAGCAGGAATTTCAGCCTGGCGACGAATCTTGACTTGATAGTTTTCTCTTTTTGCACGACGCATAACTTGTGCAACATCATGCATGGCTGGATTTTCAATAGAAAAGTCACGAACGATAACGACCGCTTCATCCCCGAATACAGTTGCGTTCAGCCCTAATTGAGCGTACATTTTTGCTCCTGCTTCAGAGGAGCCAATAACGCCTGGTGTCCAGCCCTGTGCTCGTGCAAGGTTGAGAAATGCTTCTCCCGCACTTTTCCATGATTTTTCATCTCCGATTGGGTCGCCGCTGGCTAACAAAACATCTCCAAAAAGATGATAAGTGATGGCAGCTTTTTTATTTTTAGAAAAGATAGCTTTTTTATCTCTGCGAGTCGCAAAGTAAGCAAGCGAGTCATTATCACCATAATCTAGAATTAGCTGACGGATTGCTAGTTCTTGTTTCGCATTTGCCGAAAGTTCTTTTTGAGTAGAGCGCGTGAATATGAGAAATGCGCTGATAAAACCTAGAAGCATTATGACTGAAATTGTAGTACTGACCCAAATATTATTTCCAGAGCTGTACGGGAAAATTTCCTGACCAAAAGGAAGAAGGTAACGGAAATCACTGACAGATTCTCTAAAAACGTAAGCAATTCTTTGAGCTAAGGATACAGAACCATGGAAAGTTAAAAATGAAACGATTACTCCGCCAATAATAGAGCAGACAAATCCTACAGTCGCAATAATTATACCTTTCCACCAAGTGCCATTCACAATTTTTGTTGGGAAGGCATTTCGAGATAAAATCATTAATACAGCTGTCGCAAGAGAAACAACTACTCCCAGAATAACAAATAAAAGTGAGAAGATAGAAAATTGTGACATGTCAAGTGCTTCTTTGGTCACAAGTCCAAAGAAATAGGCCAATAAGAAAATAAGACCAAATGCAACAAAAGCTAATTGGAAATAGATAATTTCTATCCAAAGTGCCAATCTTCTCCGGTGTCGAATTGAGCTTGCTAAAATAAATAGAACAATTGCATTAAAAATACTAAAATCGGTAGGAAGGGCAAAAAGATAGAGGAAACCAGATAATAGTTTTTGAACAGGAGGCATCAACCAGCCGACAATCCCAACTATTAAAGCATAAATTGAGGCAAATTGTAATAAATGCCCAAGAAGTTTTGCAGACTTATCCTGCCATGGTTTTACTCGTTTTAATCTTTGTTTTACCTTATCTTGCTTAACTTTAGCTGATTTTTTATTTTTCATAACTTCCTTCTATCAAATAACTTTTATCCAAAAATAATTAATATATGTCGTTATCATATCATTTTTTCAATAATTTTTCATCCATTTTTATATTTGGAGGATAATCAAAAACCTTGATTATTTACAAGGTTTTTTCATCTATCGTATTCTCTATTGAATCGCATCCATAAAGAAATTCATTAATTTTCATCAAAAGCAGGGGAATATTACGATTTACAAAATCTCCATGCATTTTCCCACCATAGGGTTGATAATCAAATTGTTCATCTGTCAACTTCATACGATAAGTTTTAAGTGCTAACTTCCAAGTTTTTAACTGAATAATAAATGGATAAGTAATCGGAACTTGAGGGCTTGTTATTACTTGTATTTTTTCAGCTGATAAATTTGTTTTTTCCAATAATTGATTGAGCGTATCTACGAATGAAACAGGAATACAATCAAACATTAACTGAACATCAGCAGATTGCAACCAGGGACTACGATCTACGACAGGATCCATTGATACAAGTGCATAATTTCCAAGTAATCCATGGTAAAGTGCACCCATACCCCCGCGGGAAGAACCGGCACATAGTATATTCTCCCTAAGTATCCCTTCTTCTTCGGCTGTTTTTGCGATTAATTCCTGAATATTTTGTTCATAATCTCTAAAATTGGGAGTGTTGAGATAATAAGAACCATTAATTAAATTACTATCGGCAATTCTTAATACCACTGTATTTTTAGCAATAGAGCCTGTAATTCCTTCAAAAGGATTAGGAAAGAAGTTTTCCCGAGCATTCCCGTGATTGTAGCTCAATAGTCCTGGGAACCAAACCAAAAGTTTTTTAGTAAAAAAATCAGGCTGGTTTTGCGAAAGCTCTAAATCATAAAAAACTCCTTTATATTGCTTTAATCCAATTTCTAAATCTTTTCTCTTAACAGCATAAGCCCGACCGGCATAATAACCGTCAATGGTTTTATCTTCTAAAAGAAGCTGACGTAGTTTTTCATTTGCCACTGACCCTGTTTCCATACATGCTGCAACTAAATCATTTTCAATCGGGCAAAGGCTATCAAAATAATCATAACCGATTAAATCAGTAGCAATCAAAGCAACTTGAAAATGTTCCATTCCTGGACGAAGCAAATGACTTTTTTGCATTTTTTCTATCTGACCTTCAAAAATACAAGTGACATACCCTTGACTATCTAAAATTAAAAGCCGCTCATTTTCAATTTTCCATGTTTGTTCAAAGTCACTATGCATTCCTTTTATCTTACCGTCAGGTTCAAATGACCAGATTCCCCATTTTGTATAGCTTGGCAATTGACAAAAATAAAATATTTTTCCCAGTAAAAAATTATATAATTCTTCATTCATTTTGTTTTTCCCTTTTTGTTTAATTTATGATGACTGTTGCATTTGCTTTTACGATTTGAACTATAATTTTGTAAAATATATCTTCATTCACAATATGTTATTTAAATTACTTTTTTTACTTTATTTTACAATAGAATTATACTCCTATTCTCATTTTTAATCAATTACTTTGAAATAAAAAAAGTCCCGTGAGTTTCACGGAACTTTTTGATTTAGATTTCTTAAATCAGAAATTTTTAATTTGATTATATTTGGTTTCAAATGCATTTTTCATGGTATCAGTTGCTTTATCGTAAGATGTCTTATCTACAAAAGTTCCGTGTACAATGATTCGATGAGTTGCCTCAGCATCAGCACAGGTTACTAAAGTGATTTCTTTTTTACCTGGACTATCATTGATTACTTCAACATGTTCTGGCGTCACTACATCAATCTTATCAATTTTATACTGATAAATATTATCTTTATCAGTCACATAAATTGTCATTCCTGCTTTTGCTTTCTCTAACGGAGTGAATAAGATAGATAAGTCAGAAGTAAATCCAGTCATATTATGACCAGCCAAACTATAGTTGCCTTCACCCATGACTTCGTCAGCTTTCATTGTTCCCGCTCCATATAAAAGTGAAGTATTTCCAACCCCTTTAAAGATAGGAAGATTGATATTTAATTCGGGAATTGCAATACCACCAATTACAGGTAGAGGTTGACTATTAAACTGGTTGGTAAGGACTGATTGAAAATCTACTGATTTTACCGCAGCAAAATCAAAACTCACATCAGCTTTTTTGTTTTTTTCTATCTTTTCTTGTGAAACATTATGAAGTTGATATTTATTACTATTTGTTGCAATCAACATGTTACGAATTGGCTTATTAAAAATTAAGACTAACCCTACTATAAATAGAAGAACAATAAACGTATTTAACAGCCAGTTATATTTTCCTCTTTTAGTTTTTTTACGCTCTGCCATTTTACCCACCTTGTCTTTTTGTGTACTCTTTTTATTCATTGTATCATGCTTTAAGTTCTGAGTCAAAAGTTTTAATTGTTTTACAAAAAAATCTTGCGCATAGCAAGATTTAAACAATTATTTTAAGTTTGTAATATTACCAACTTCAAAAGTTTTTTTATCTGAAAGCTGGAATTTGTCTTTCAGTCCAGGTGTGATATAAACCTTATTATCTTTATCAACAAATACAGCCTCAACGTTTTTCAACTTTTCAACGTATTCGTAACCTTTTTTAGTTCCCATAGCGTATATCATTGTTGACAAACCATCACCATTGGTCTTATCTTTTCCTGAAATTAACAAGGTGATACTGGTAATATCATTCTCAAAAGGATAGCCTGTCTTAGGATTTAAAATATGACTGTATTTATGCCCATCAACTTCTAAATATCTCTCGTAAATTCCTGAAGTATTGACGTGCTCATTAGAAGCTTTAATAATCCCCATTTGAGTCCCAGTTGGATCATTTGGATTCTTAATTCCGATTGTCCACGGACTGTCAGCACCTCTCGGTGAATGACCAATCACATAAATCGAACTAGAACCCAAGTTGACAATCCCTGTGGTAACACCATCTTTTTTGAGTGAATCAACCATTTTCATGGCAACAAACCCTTTGACAATGGAACCCAAGTCCAAACGAGCGCCTTTTTGTGTCAGATAAATTGTTTCATTTTTATCATCAAATTTTATGTCATGATAATTAATTAAAGGCAAAACTTGATCAATTTCTGATTGAGCAGGCTTTCTAGCGTTATCCATTCCAATATTCCAAAGACTTGTCAGTGAACCAATTGTAATATCATAACCTAAATCTTTAGCTGAATAGTTATAACCAGCTTTAACTAATTCATATACATTTGAATTCACCTTGATAGGTTTAATTCCTGCATTTTGGTTAATCTCATCAATTTGTGAACCTGATTGATTAACGGTTGTTAAATTATTGTATTCAACAGGAAGTTTTAGAGCCTTTTCTACTGCAGCTTCTTTTCCTTTGTCATAAACAGTGACTTTAATGTAAGTTCCCATTGTCGTCACGTCTTTATTAATTGGTGACGTTAATAAATTACGATTATCTTTTTGACTAGATTTTCCATTAGCGCAAGCACTTAAGCTAATTAAACTAAGTGCTGCTAGAACCCAAATTATTATTTTTTTCATTCTCTAATTTTTACTGACAGAGCTGTCAGCACCATCTTATTCAGTCAGAAAGTCTGTCAGTAACTGGCAGACTTTCTTTTCAATTATTCTTCGTTATTGTCAGTAGAAATTGTTTCATCAGTAAGTTCTGGCGCATCAACTTCTTCATCTTCAATGACCGGATCTACAAGTGCAAAGGTTACAATTTGTGCTTCATCATCAAGTCGCATTACTTTAACCCCTTGGGCAGCTCGACCAGTTTGAGAAATGTTAGCCACATTTGTACGGATAATAACCCCTGTATCTGTAATAACCATCAAATCTTCATCACCATTGACAGCAGTTAAACCAGCTAATTTACCAGTTCTTTCTGTGACATTCATGACTTTCATCCCTTTACCACCACGGCCTTTTGTTGGATATTCCGAAGCCTGAGTTCGTTTACCAAGACCATTTTCTGAGATGACAAGAACTTCTTGACTGTCATCAATTCGTGAAGTTCCGACAACATAGTCACCTTCTCTGAGGTTAACCCCTTTAACACCGGCTGCTGCACGTCCCATATCACGAACAACTGCACCTTTAAAGCGAACTGAGTATCCCAAATGAGTTCCGATAATCACCTCATCTTCACCCGAAGTTCTAAGCACATTAATCAGCTCATCACCATCTCGGAGTTTCAAAGCCTTCAAGCCATTTGTTCGAATATTACTAAATTGACTGGTTGAAGTTCGTTTAACAATTCCGTTACGTGTTGTGAAGAAGAGATATTTCGCCGCTTGATCACGGTCAACATTGATGATTGTTGCAATTTTTTCACCGTCATCAAGCTTGAGGAGATTGACAATTGGCAATCCTTTTGCTGTCCGACCGTATTCAGGAATTTCATATCCTTTCATTCGGTAAACACGCCCAAGATTTGTAAAGAAGAGTAAATGATCATGTGTTGATGTAGATACCAAATGTTGAACAAAGTCATCATCAGACATTCCCATTCCTTGAACACCACGTCCACCACGATTTTGGGCACGGAATTCGTCATTAGCTAGACGTTTGATATATCCTTTATTTGATAAAGTAATCAATACATCTTCTTCCTCAATCAAATCTTCATCTTCAAGAGTAAGAACTTCACCAACTAACAATTCTGTTCGACGTTTGTCAGCAAATTTACGTTTAACTTCTTCTAATTCTTCACGAATAATTTTCTTAACACGTTCAGGTTTTGCCAAAATATCGGCTAAGTCAGCAATCAAAGCGACTAAATCTTGATATTCTGCCTCAATTTTATCACGTTCCAATCCGGTCAAACGACGCAAACGCATATCAAGAATAGCTTGCGATTGTTTTTCAGAGAGGAGGAATTCATCCATCATTGTTTTTTGTGCAATGGCATCCGTTTGTGATTCACGGATAATTGTAATGATACGGTCAATATTGTCAAGAGCGATACGTAAACCTTCCAAGATATGTGCGCGTGCTTCTGCACGTGCTTTATCAAAGGCTGTACGACGTTCAACAACTTCTATTTGATGTTCAATATAATCAACTAAGATTTCTTTCAAAGAAAGAATTTTAGGAATTCCTTTTTCAATCGCCAACATATTGAAACCAAATGAAGTTTGCAAACTTGTTAGTTTGAACAGATTATTTAAGATAACGTGTGCTGATAAGTCACGACGAACTTCGATAACCACGCGAATTCCTTCACGGTTGGATTCATCACGAACCGCAGTCAATCCTTCAATTCGTTTTTCATGGTTTAAACGAACAATATGTTCAACCAACCGTGCTTTATTGACCATATATGGTAGTTCAGTCACAACAATACGTTCTTTCCCACCAGCCATTTCTTCAATGTGGGTTTTTGCACGTAATGTAATTGAACCTTTACCAGTTTCATAAGCACGGCGAATACCAGATTTACCCATAACCAAAGCCCCTGTTGGGAAGTCAGGTCCAGGAATCACAGACATCAAATCAGTAACTGATGCTTCTGGATTTTCCATGAGCATATCTACTGCATCAATTGTTTCACCCAGATTATGTGGTGGAATGTTTGTTGCCATCCCAACGGCAATCCCTGTGGTTCCATTAACTAAAAGGTTTGGAAAACGAGCAGGTAAAACGAGCGGTTCACGTTCAGTACCATCGAAATTGTCCATGAAATCAACGGTATTTTTGTTGATATCGCGCAACATTTCCATGGCAATTTTACTTAAACGAGCTTCGGTATAACGCATCGCTGCGGCACCGTCTCCGTCCATTGAACCAAAGTTACCGTGTCCGTCAGCAAGCATATGACGATAAGACCACCATTGAGCCATACGTACCATTGCTTCATAGATTGAACTGTCTCCGTGTGGGTGATATTTACCCATAACTTCACCGACAATACGTGCCGATTTTTTATGTGGTTTATCTGGAGTATTTCCAAGTTCATTCATTCCGTAGAGAATACGACGGTGAACGGGTTTTAAACCATCACGTACATCAGGAAGTGCCCGTGCAACGATAACTGACATTGCATAGTCACGAAATGACGTCTTCATCTCCTCAACTAAATTGACATTGATAACATTTTTGTCTTGCATGTTTGCCTTGTAAAATCTCATTAAAATGAAATTTTACTTTCCTTTCTTGCTTTCGGAAGAGTTTGCCCCAATTGACAAACAGATTATCTATATTATACCAAATTTTACACGAAAAGTCAGCTTTTCTCATAGATATAGACTAGTTTTTACAATTAATCCTTAGATATTTTTAAGAATACTTATCCTTTTGTTTTATTCTAAAATATACATCAAAAAATCCCTGAAAAAATCAGGGATAATCTGGCTTTATTCCACATTGAGCGAATTTAAATCAAGACCATTTGTTTTGCGTTGTTCACGACGGGCAATGAAGGGTAAAAGCATACCAAGTAAAATTAAGACAATTGGTGTCAAAATATTCGATGCAAGTTGGAACCACCATGCAGATGGATTAGCAGCATAGTCCAATTTTGGAACCATTCCTAACACGCAGGCGATGAGTGTAAAGAGAAAACACCAAGCACCCGCAATCATGGCTAGACGTTTTTGTTTGATAAATTTATATTCAGTTTGAAAATGTTTTACTGCCCGATTTAACATAATGAAGGCAAAGAAGACCCAAAGATAACGCATTGGCATCACAACTGAATTTAAATTAGTCAACCATTTGACCAATTCATTCATATCTCCGATTCCAAGTAATGGTAAAAGAATAATGATACTAACAAGAATCCCTGTTAATGTATAACCATTTTTAAGCGTTCCTTTGTTCGTTTTTTTACGCAACCATGCTGGAACGAATTCTGGGTCAGCATCAGCAAGTAAAATGCGTAATGGCGCATCAATAGAGAAAGCTAAGGCAGCAATTTGTCCTACACCGTTAGTTAAAGCATAAACAATCATTAAAAAGTTTCCGACACCAAAGTGTTGACCTAAAATTTGGAATGCGGCATAAGCACCGTTAGCCATTAAATCATTTGGTAAATTACCGCTTGAGAAAATCATTCCCATGGCAATCGAACCTAAAACGGCACAGATACCAACCATTCCAGCAAGTAAAAACACCCCTCTTGGAAATTCTTTTGCTGGGTTTTTCGTTTGATTAACATAAGGAGAAATTTTTTCAGCACCACCGACAGCAAAAACCAGCATTGAGATAGTTGTGAAATAACTGAAGTCAAATTTAGGGATATAAGTTTTAATATTTCCCATGTCAGGCGTTGCAATGTGGAAATCTTTTGCGATAAAAGGTGCTCCAATCGCCATGATAATGAAAAGTAAACTCATAACAAACATTGCTGTTCCCGCAAGTCCACCAATCACTTTCAGAGTATTTAACCCTTTTGTTGACAACCATAAGAAAGCTAAGAAAATTGCTAAGGAAGCCAGAGCAACAGCGGTCATTGACATCTGATTAACCAGATTTCCGTTTCCTTGACCCACCCAACCAAAAGCAATCAAAATCGCTTGTGGTTTTTGAGCCAAATAAGGAATGTGAACTACCCAATAAGTCCATGCGGCATAATAAGCCAAGCGTTTTGTACTGGTATTTTCAACCCATGAACTGACCCCACCTTTACTATCTTTAAAAGTTGAACCCAGTTGACCAACAATAAGTGCATAGGGAATAAAGTACAAAGCCAAAATTAACAGCCATGAGGTAACAACAGTAATTCCTTGTTGGGCAAAGTTATTAACAACATTCCCCATCCCCCAAACCATGTTAAAGGCAATGAGTGCGACGGTAAACCATCTAATTTTTTTTGTGTCCATAAAACTCCTTAATTTTTTTGAATAAATCGCGGACATTGACAATTTATTGTTTAGCGCTTTCTTTTAAGCGTCATTAAAATTATAAAATATTACAGACTCTCCTGTCAATTTTTTACTGTAATCAAAAAAGATACTTAAATTTTTAAGTATCTTTTAAATGTTAAGAAAAGTTTAAAGACTTTCAAGAGCTTCTTTAATCGCCGTTTTTCCATTGTGCATTGAAATGACTTTTCCAATCGAATGATTGGTCATCACTAATTCTTTGATAGTATCTGCCACATCTCCTATCGTGTTACTTGCAGAAACGCCGTCATTAATCTCAATCAATCCTGTCGCCTCTTCCTCTGTTAACGCTCCAGGTTGAATAATTGTATAATCTAAATTTGTTTCTTTAGTAAGATATAAATCAGCAAAATGTTTAGCAATATAATAATCTTTTAATGCATCAAAGCCGGCACCAATCCATTTTTCTGGTTGAAGAGAAAAAATCGTACTTAGTAAGATAAATCGTTTAACTTCTGCTTTCTCAGCTGCCTGCATGAGTTTGACAGCCCCATATAAGTCAACTTTCAATAAACTTTTTCCACCAGAGCCTGAAACATTAATAATTGCATCCATTCCATGTAATTGTTTGGCCATTTCCTCTGGTGTCCAATCAACATCAAAATGAACAGCTTTTACATTATTATATTGAGGAACTTGCTCAACTTTTCTTGCTCCAGCATAGATTTGATGGTCCGTTGTTGAGAGAGATTTAAGCAAACTTTTACCTACACGTCCTGTACTTCCAACGATAAATATTTTCATTTTCTACCTCTTTTCTACTTCTTTTATTGTAACAAAAAACCACCTTGATAGTGATTTTAAGATGTTTTATTCTTCATCCATTGAGAGTACAGATAAGAAGGCTTCTTGAGGGACTTCTACTGAACCAATGGCTTTCATTCGTTTTTTACCGGCTTTTTGTTTTTCAAGGAGTTTTCGTTTACGGGAAATATCACCACCATAACATTTGGCCAATACGTTTTTACGAAGAGCTTTAATATCTGAACGGGCAACGATTTTATTTCCGATAGTCGCTTGAATTGGCACTTCAAATTGTTGACGTGGAATGAGTTTTTTAAGTTTTTCAACAATGACTTTTCCGCGTTCAAAGGCAAAGTCTTTGTGGACAATGAAACTTAAGGCATCGACTTTTTCGGCATTTAAGAGAATATCCATTTTCACAAGATTTGATGGACGATAATCAGAAATCTCATAATCAAAGCTGGCATAACCTTTAGTTGATGATTTAAGTTTATCAAAGAAATCAAAAACAATTTCACTCAATGGAATATTATATATGATATTGACCCGATTTGCGTCTAAATAATCCATTGTTAGGAAAATTCCACGTTTCCGTTGAGCTAATTCCATAACCGGGCCAACGAAATCATTTGGTACCATGATTTGAGCTTTAACAAATGGTTCTTCGATGTTTTCAATGCGCGTAGGATCTGGGAATTCTGATGGGTTGGCTACTTCAAGAGTTTCACCATCAGTTGTATTGATATGATAAACAACGGATGGCGCGGTCATGATCAAATCAATACCAAATTCACGTTCTAAACGCTCTTGAATGACATCCATATGCAAGAGACCGAGGAAACCACAACGGAATCCGAAACCAAGCGCTTGCGATGTTTCAGGTTCAAAACGAAGACTAGCATCGTTTAATTGAAGTTTTTCTAGGGCTTCGCGTAAGTCATTGAATTTATTTGATTCGATTGGATAAATCCCCGCAAATACCATTGGATTCATTTCTTTATAACCCTTTAGGGCCTCAGTTGCTGGATTTGATGCGAGGGTCACGGTATCTCCGACACGTGTGTCCGCAACGGTTTTAATAGATGCTGCTACATAACCAACATCTCCAGCCATCAAGAAATCACGAGAAACAGCCTTTGGCGTGAAAATACCAACTTCTGTGACATCAAATTCTTTACCGTTACTCATCAATTGAATACGGTCCCCAACTTTAAGCGAGCCGTCAATGACCCGAATTTGAAGGATAACGCCTCGATATGCATCATAAACTGAGTCAAAAATCAAAGCCTTGAGCGGAGCGTCAACTTCACCTTGAGGGGCAGGAACTTTCTCAACAATCTGTTCAAGAATTTCTTCAATACCAATCCCAGCTTTGGCTGAAGCAAGAACGGCTTCAGAGGCATCTAAACCAATCACATCTTCAATTTCTTGACGGACCATTTCTGGGTCAGCAGCTGGTAGGTCAATCTTATTGATGACTGGTAAAATTTCAAGGTCATTATCCAAAGCAAGATAAACATTTGCAAGGGTTTGGGCTTCGATTCCTTGTGCGGCATCAACAACTAATATTGCTCCCTCACAGGCAGCAAGGCTTCGTGAAACTTCATAAGTAAAATCGACGTGACCTGGCGTGTCAATGAGGTGGAAAATATAAGTTTCACCATCTTTGGCTTTATAATTTAACTCGATAGCATTTAATTTAATGGTAATTCCGCGTTCACGTTCAAGGTCCATTGAGTCAAGAAGTTGAGCTTGCATTTCTCGTTTTGAAACAGTTTCAGTTTGCTCGAGAATACGGTCAGCAAGTGTTGATTTTCCGTGGTCAATATGGGCGATAATCGAAAAATTACGAATTTTTTCCTTACGCGCGTTCATTTCTTGTAGATTCATTTTGATTCCTTTATAAGAGTTCTTGTGGACCTAAACTGGTTTGAAATTTACTTTTCATCCACTGAACTTTTTTTTTGCTTTTTTATAACTAAAAATCAGTTAGAATAATTATAGCATATTTTGCAATAAAAAACCGCTCTTATTATGTAGGGAGCGGTTCTGTGAGAGCTATAATTACTTTTATTTTATAGCAAAATATTCTATAAATTACATTTTAATCAAATTACTGACTTCTCAATTGAATAGTAACAAAATTTGAGAAGTCTGTCTTCTATATCAGACAAAATTATTGAAATAAGTGCTGGTCAAAGTTTTCATCATTGTCAGGAAATTCTTGGTCAATTTTGGTTATTTTACCAATTTCAATCTCAAGATTTTCTGTAATGAAATTTTGGACATGTGCGGTAAAAGTTTTATCATCACTGACAAAATGTAAGTGAAAACCAAGACCAAAAAGGTCAGTCAAATGTTTTGGCGCCCAAACTCCAACCATAGTTCCAGAAATATTTTCTTTTGTAAAATAAGGTTGGTCAGCCATAATTTCGTCATAAGGACGAGTGTTATTGGCTGGTTTGCTACTGACTGTCACTTCTTTGAATTGACCAGTCATAACAATAGTATAAGCGGTATTTGCTGTTGGAAATCGCTTGGTCAGTGCTGACAGAAAATCTTCTGAATTACTGACAGAGCTGTCAGTAAACTTTGCGATTGGCTGATGTTCGACCATTGCCACATAAGGCATTGTCTCATCTTCTTCAACTAATCGGACATGATTTTCTGAGTCCCCGTGATAAGCGATCCCATTGATAATGGTCACTTCTCCATTTGCAGTATCAAGTGTGCCGATACCGACTGATCCGTGTTCTAGTGCTTCTTTGAGGGTAATCGTTCCCTTGTAAAAACCACTAGAAAGTGTCGTAAAAGTATTGTGTTGGAATATTCTGCTATTCATAATGATATTATTTTATCACTTTTTTTTGTTAGTAGTATCAAATATGTTTTATAAATTTTTTTTCAAATTTTATAGAGCAAAAAATCCCTGTATTTGGTATAATATTGCTTATGACAATAAAAACTTCATTTGCAAAGTTTGCTGGTAATTCATCGCGCTTTGTCTTGGAAAAATTTTTCAAGCGCGGTTCAACTTTACCAGGGAAAATTGCTTTAAAATTTGATCCTGAAATTCTTAAATCACTGACAAAAAATTATGAAATCATTGTTGTGACTGGGACAAATGGAAAAACATTGACCACAGCACTGACCGTGGGAATTCTAGAAAAGGCTTTTGGACCGGTTGTGACAAATCCAACTGGGGCTAATATGATAACGGGGATTGTATCCACATTTTTGAAAGCTCCCAAAGCGAAAACTGGCGAAAAGAAATTTGCTGTTCTTGAGATTGATGAAGCGAGTTTGCCAAAAATCACTGAATATATCAAACCTTCGTTATTTGTGTTTACTAATATTTTCCGTGACCAAATGGACCGCTATGGCGAGATTTATACAACTTATGACTTTATTGTCAAGGGTGCGGCAAATAGTCCTAAAGGTACGGTTTTGTTAAATGGCGATAGTCCACTTTTCAACTCAAAAAAATTAGTTAATCCTGTAAAATACTATGGTTTCAACCATGAAAGCCATGAACCTACTCATGCTCATTACAATACTGAGGGGATTGTTTGTCCCGTTTGTCATCATATTTTGGCTTACAAGATGAATACCTATGCTAACTTAGGAAATTATATCTGTGAAAATTGTGGTTTTAGTCGTCCAGAATTAGATTATCAACTGACAGAATTATCAGAGATTACAAATACTTCTTCTAAATTTGTCATCGATGGGACAGATTATAAAATTAATGTTGGCGGACTTTATAATATTTATAATGCTCTTGCTGCTGTATCTGTCGCTGAATATTTCAATGTGCCAAAAGAAACAATTGCGGCTGGTTTTGAACTTTCTAAAGCAGTTTTTGGTCGTCAAGAAACGCTTGAAATTGATGGAAAAAAAGTAACCATTGTTTTGATTAAAAATCCAGTAGGTGCTAATCAAGCCCTTGAAATGATGAAATTAGCCAATTATCCTTTCACTTTAGTTAGCCTTTTAAATGCCAATTATGCTGACGGAATTGACACAAGTTGGATTTGGGATGCTAATTTTGAATTAATTAATGACATGGAAATTGACCAAATTATCACAGGTGGTGTTCGTTCATCTGAAATGGCTAGAAGAATGCGTGTGACAGGATTTAATGCCGAAAATATTTCTGAACGCAAAGAACTTTCAGAAGTTTTAGAGGCAATTAAAGAGAGTTCAAAAGAGCATGTTTATATTTTGGCAACTTACACTGCCATGTTACAAATGCGTGAATTATTGGCTGAGGGTCATTATCTTGGAAAGGAAATGCGTTAAATGGCTTATATCTCTTTAAAATCAAATCTTGAAAATCCAAAGTATTCCCTCAATGTGGCTCATCTTTATGGTGATTTAATGAATACTTATGGTGATAATGGAAATATTCTCATGCTCAAGTATGTCGGAGAAAAATTAGGGGCAGAGATGACCTTCAATATCGTTTCTTTAGGTGATACTTTTGCAAAAGAAGATTATGACCTTGTTTTCTGGGGTGGTGGTCAAGATTATGAGCAAGAAATTATTGCTGATCAATCATTGATTGACTTGTCAGCACCTTTAAAAGATTACATTGAATCTGAAAAACCACTTCTTGCAATTTGCGGTGGTTATCAAATGCTCGGTCAGTACTATGTTAATTCCGAAGGGACAAAAATTCAAGGAACGGGAATTCTTGGACATTATACTGAAAATTTACGAACTGACCGTTTTATTGGTGATATTGAAACTCACAATGAAGAATTTGGTGAAACTTATTATGGTTTTGAAAACCATTCAGGAATTACCTATCTGTCTGATGACGAAAAGCCACTAGGAACTGTCGTTTACGGTGGTGGAAATAATCCAGATGACCAAACCGAAGGTTTAATTTACAAAAATACTTTTGGAACTTATTTCCATGGGCCAATTCTTTCAAGAAATGCACGACTAGCTTATCGTTTGGTGACTACTGCTCTTTACCAAAAATATGGAGAAGAAATTCAACTCCCTGCTTTTGAAGAGATTTTAGCTGACGAAGATAAAGGCCAACAAATTGGTGACCTCAAACGTAAAGTTGAAAAATAATAAAAAAATTACTGATGAAATTTCTGTCAGTAATTTTTTTATTTCTTAAAAAGCTGTCAGTAAAATTTTTAATGATTAATCTACTGATTTCAAAGCCCCAAGCATATCCACGGCTTTTAATTTGAAATGAACAACAATAGCTAGCAAAAGAGTAGTCGCAAAAGTAATTGCTGCCGATAATAAAAGATTTGTCCAAAGTAATCCCGGTGCAAACATAATTTGGTCAGCTGACAATTGGTTCATAATAACCTGATGGAAATAATCCCCCAAACCAAAACCAACCAGAATTCCTAAAAAGCTTAATAAAATCGTTTCTCGATAAATATAAAGTGTGACTTCACGGTCATAGAATCCTAAAACTTTGATTGTGGCTAATTCGCGAATTCTCTCGGAAACATTGATATTTGTTAAATTATAGATGACAACAATCGCAAGTAAAATGGCACAAGTAATCAAAACAATCATGACACTATTAATGCCATACATAAAGGATTCAATCACCTTTTTGAGGTCACTATTTTGTGAAACTGCTTGAATTCCGTCTTCTTGCATAAATTGAGCTGACATTTTTTGAATATTATTTGTAGACGCATTTTTCAACTTAATCAATTGGGCATTTGCCACAAAATCTTTTTTAAAAACCTTTTGGTAAACCGATTGATTCATGAAAATATAATGGCCCATATACATTTCAGTAATTGCTGCTACTTTTATCTTATGAGGCTGATTTTCACTATCTTTTAGTGTCAGAGAATCACCAACTTTAAGGTCTAAAAGTTCAGCAAATTTTTCTGAAAGGACTGCTCCAGAGTTATTTAATTCAATTTTTTGACTATTTTTACGAGATTTTAAGCTAATGTATTTTGATAAATCATCAGAACGATTTGTCGCAATTAAGTTAACCTCTTGTTTTTCTAATTTGCCACTGGCTTCTTTTGTCAAATTTTCAAAGGCAATCGGCAAATAATTCTCAATTTCTGATGAGGCTAATTCTTTATCTATCTCTTCTTTTTCTTTGTCATTTACTTTATTTTTTTCAATAGTAATCATGTCATAGTGCAAAATTTGACCAAATTGTTTCTTTGATAAACCAGAAATGGAATCACGAATTCCAAATCCCATGACAAGTAAAGCGGTACAGCCAGCGACACCAAAGATAGTCATTAACATTCTCTTTTTATAGCGAAATAGATTTCGAGCCGTCACTTTATAAGTAAAACTCATTCTTTTCCAAATAAAATTAATTTTCTCTAAAAGAATCCGTGAGCCTGCTTTTGGTACTTTTGCTAAAAAGAGACTGGCTGGTACTTCTTTTAGTTCCATTCGGACAACCCAATATGCTGGAAAAAGACTACAAGCAATAGCTATCGCAAAAGCAACTATTGTCCATAAAGGAGAGAATGTTAGCCGTAAATTGCTAAAGGTAGATGAAGCTGTGTAAGCATTAAATACCGCTATCGGCAAAAAGGTATGTCCAATAATTGTTCCTACTAAAGCTCCTAAACCGCTAGAAACTAATCCATAGACCATAAATTTCTTACGAATATCACGGTTAGAATATCCCAAAGCCTTCAGTAACCCAAGATTTCCTCGCTCTTCTTCCACAAAACGAGTCATTGTTGTCAAACTCACTAATAAAGCAATCGCAAAAAGGACTACTGGAAAAATATTTGAAAGACTGTCAATTCTTGTTGAATCATCTAAAAATGTCTTATACCCCGGATTTCCTTCTTTACGATTATTAATTTGATAAGTCGGTTTTTCAAGCTGGTTTAGGGCTGTTTCCTGCTTTGCAAGCTCTGCTTTAGCTTTAGCAATCTTTTCTTTTCCATCATTAATTTGATTTTGGCCTGCATTGATTTGCTCAATCGCTTGAGCGGATGCATTTTCCCCAATTTGATTCTTTTGAGCGATTAATTGTTTTTCTTGCTGAGTGAGTTGATTTTCTTCCTCAACTATTTGACTTTTCGCTTCATTAATCTGTTTTTCTGGGGCTGTTTTCAGTGCTGCTAAGCGTTTTTCTGGTTGATTCTTAAAAGTATTTTCTAAGGTTTTTTGTTCGGTTTTTAAACGGCTATCATATTTACTATCAAAAATGGAGATATTTTGTAAGTTTTTATAGGATAGGCGAGCAATCATATAAACATCAGAATCAAAGGCTTCCTTGGTAACAAGCGCATACCCATTAAGTTTACCCGTTCCAACTGTCGTTGAGCCAAAATCACTTTTATCGACATATTCACTTGATTTCACAAATCCAACAATTTTAAAGGAATGATTTTTTATCAAATCAGAATCCTTAGATTTGGGAGGGGTAAAATCAATGGTTTGTCCTATTTTATATTGTCCATCATATAAATAATCTAAAGCAATTTCTGAATCTTTTTGAGGCAACTTGCCTGACATTAACTCATAAGTTGACAATTCATCTGGTTTAGAAAATAAACGCAGACTATTTTCTTTTCCTTTGATTACCAAATCTTGAAAATAACCAAATTCTGCTTTTTTTACACCCTTGGTTTCGTTAATTAATTGCTGGTCAGAATGGTCTAATCCCAAAGTTGAAGTTAGCGTCAAATCTGCTAAATGATGTTGAGCATAAAAATCTTCCGCTGTCCTTCTCATATCGGGTCCAGAAACTTTTAGTCCGACAAAAGCGAAAGTCCCTAACAACATCAAGGAAAAAATAGAAATAAAGCGACCTAATGAACCCGTAATTGACCTGCGAATTTCTTTATTTAAAGTTTTTTTTCGCATAGCTCACCACTCAATTCTATCGATATCTTCTGGTTGGCTATTATTATCAATTTGTTTAATTTTTCCATCATGCATTTGAATGACACGGTTGGCAATTGGAGCAATTGCAGCATTATGGGTGACAATAATAACTGTTTTTCCTTCTTTTCTGGCCATATCTTGAAGAATTTTCAAGATTTGTTTTCCTGTATGATAATCCAAGGCACCGGTTGGTTCATCACAAAGCAAGATTTTTGGATTTTTGGCTATGGCACGCGCAATCGCTACTCTTTGCTGCTCGCCACCAGAAAGTTGCGAAGGAAAATTATGAAGCCGATGTTCCAGACCGACACTTTTCAGCACTTCTTTAGCATCCAGAGCATTTTCGACAATTTCAGAAGCTAATTCGACATTTTCTAGTGCTGTCAAATTATTGACAAGATTATAAAATTGAAAAACGAAACCAACGGCATAACGTCGGTAGGTAATCAATTCTTTGTTTGAAAAATTAGAGATTTTTTCCTCATCAATAATAACCTCTCCCTCATCATTTGTATCCATTCCTCCTAAAATATTTAGGACTGTTGATTTACCTGCCCCAGAGGAACCTAAAATGACAGCCAATTCTCCTTTTTCAATTTCAAAATTTACTTGGTCATTGGCATAAATCTTCTCTTGTCCTGATTGATAGATTTTAGACTCATTAATCACTTCAATAAATGTCATCTTATCCCTCCTTTTTGTTGTAAACGTTTTAGTTAATTATATCATAATTACATTTTACTTCTTATTCAAGTCCTCATCATTTTTAATAAAAAAATTACTGACAGAAATCCTGTCAGTAATTTTTTGTTTTTATTTCCAAAAATCATCAAAAACACTAATTGGTAAGTGACGTTTATGTTGTGTTTTATTCCACCATGCTTCGATTTTAGCCTTAGCATCCTCAGAAATCACTTTACCTTCTGTGTAGTCATCAATATCATTGTAAGTCACACCTAATGCAATCTCGTCAGCAAGTCCTGGTTTTCCTTCTTCAAGGTCTGCAGTCGGAACTTTTTCATAAATGGCTGGGTCAGCGCCAAGTTCAGCCAAGAGTGCTTTTCCTTGGCGTTTATTCAAGCGGAAAAGTGGGAGCAAGTCTGCTCCACCATCACCAAATTTTGTGAAAAATCCAGTAATATTTTCTGCTGCATGGTCTGTTCCAAGAACCGCTCCTTGATATTGACCAGCCACAGCATATTGCGTAATCATACGTTGACGTGCCTTAATATTTCCCTTGTTGAAATCTGATACTTCAATTCCAGCTTCATTGAGGGCTGCCACTTGTCCTTCAACAGCAGCTTTAATATTTACTGTCAAACTGACATCAGGTTGAATGAAAGCAAGCGCACGTTGGGCATCTTCTTCATCAGCTTGAACACCATATGGCAGGCGAATTGCTACAAATTTATAAGTCTCATCAGCAGTTTCTTGACGCATTTCTTCGATAGCAATTTGAGCCAGACGACCTGCTAAACTAGAATCTTGACCACCAGAAATCCCTAATACAAAAGACTTAATGAAAGGATATTTTTTTAGATAATCTTTCAAAAACTCAACTGACACCCTAATTTCTTCTTTAGGATCAATGACTGGTTTCACACCAAGTTCTTTAATAATTTCATCTTGTAATGTCATTTTATCTTCCTTTTACTGACAGTTTGTATATTTTACTGACAGCTCTGTCATTAACTATTTTTAATCTAAAATTTTGCTCATATAGAATTCATCAATGTATTTCCCATCAACACACATTGCCTCACGGCGAACGCCTTCTATTGTGAATCCATGTTTTTGAAAAAGGGCAATCGCAGCATAGTTATTAATCATTACCGTTAATTCTAAGCGTTTTACTGCTTTTTCTTTTGCCCATCTTTCTAATTCCTCAAAAAGTTGAGAACCAATTCCTTGGTGTTGAAATTCTTCAATAATTCCTACAACAACATAGGCCGTATTTCTAATTCGATTAGCATTTCCTCTTTTGGCTGACAGAAATCCAACAAATTTTCCATCAACATCAGCACCAACTAAAAAATCAAAACGTGAAATTCGACCAATTGTTCGGCTAAAATCAAATCTTCGCTCCTCTGGTTCAAGCATCATGAACTTACTTTCTGTATCCAATTGCTTTTGGACATCCCAGAAAAGTCTTGCATCACAGAGGTCTATTCGTCTTATTCTCATCATTCATCATCCAATCTCGTCATTGATACTGTTGTACGCACCTGTGAAATTAGGCGCATTTTATGATTCCATAATTCTTGTGACAAATCTACTGGGTAAGGTTGAGGATTCAAATCACGTTTATATTCATCCCAAAGTTCCTCAAGGTTTTCACGAGCAAATTCTTTAATTTCATGCAAGCTTGGCAATTCATAAATCAATTCACCGTCCACAAAAATATCTTTCAAAAGTGGATTGGCATTGAAGTCTCGCACATTTTTATTGATGTAGGTATAAAGCGGGTGGAACATGTAAATTTCTTCTGCTACATCTGGACGTTCATCAGAAAATGTAATATAATCCCCCTCTGATTTGCCATCTGCTTTTTTGGTGATTCGCCAAACTTGTTTTTTACCTGGTGTAGAAACTTTTTCAGCATTACTTGAAAGTTTAATGGTGTCCTGCATTTGACCACTTTCATCTTCCATAGATACTAATTTATAAACTGCACCAAGCGCTGGCTGATCATAAGCCGTAATTAATTTAGTTCCAACTCCCCAAACATCAATTTTTGCTTTTTGCATTTTTAAACTTAAAATTGTGTTTTCATCTAAATCATTTGAAGCGTAGATTTTTGCATCAGTAAATCCTGCTTCATCAAGTTGCTGACGAACTTTTTTCGAGATATAGGCCATATCTCCAGAATCAATTCGTACACCTTGGAAATTAATTTTATCGCCAAATTCACGCGCCACTTTAATCGCTGAAGGAACTCCAACTCTTAAAGTATCATAAGTATCCACAAGGAAGACACAATCTTTATGTGTCTGTGCGTATGCTTTAAAAGCCTCATAATCATTTCCATAAGATTGAACCAAAGCATGAGCATGTGTTCCACTAGCCTTCAAACCAAAGATTTTAGCTGCACGAACGTTTGATGTCGCATCAGCACCACCAATAATTGCTGCTCGTGTTCCCCAAATGGCTGCATCCATTTCTTGAGCGCGTCTTGTCCCAAATTCCAACAAAGGGTCATCCCCAATTACAGATTTGATACGAGCAGCTTTAGTAGCAATCAAAGTTTGGAAATTTATAATATTAAGAATAGCTGTTTCGACCAACTGACATTCCGCAAGCGAACCTTCAACCTGCACTAAAGGTTCGTTAGCAAAAGCAAGTTGTCCTTCTTGCATCGCTCTAACTGTTCCTGTAAAACGCAATTCTTTTAAATAATTTAGAAAATCTTCCGGATAATCTAATTCACGCAAATAGGCAATATCTGTTTCCGAGAATTTAAGATTCTTTAAATAATCAACCATTCTTTCTAAACCAGCAAAAACAGCATAACCATTTTTAAAGGGCATCTCACGGAAAAAAACCTCAAAGACCGCCTGACGCTGATGTCGTCCAAGCTCAAAGTAAGTTTGCATCATATTAATTTGATATAAGTCCGTATGTAATGTAAGACTGTCGTCTTGATATAGATGTGGCATAATTTTTTCTCCTATATTCACTTCCGCTAATCATACCGATTTTAACGCAATTCTAATCTTTATTTTATCAAATTTTGCCCTAAATTTGTACTGGGAACCCTTTATAATTATACAATAAATTATAATTTAAATTTCGCCATGTATTTTATATAAAACTAGTCAATTTTTTGCTCCACTTATGTTTTTTGTACTACAATAGAAGTAATGGAGAAAGGAGAGGATTATGATTAGTTATCTAAAGAAACTACTTAAACAAAATGATAGTGTAAAAATCCACTTAATAGACGGAAGTGTCGTCTCTGCCTTACATTTCAAGAAAGGTTACAGCAACGGAAATTGCCTTGTAATTGATGAGGATAACACCGAGCATTATATTAACAGTAGATACATTGTCCAAATCGAATCTTAAATTAAAGAACTCCCTTGAGGAGTTTTTCTTTAGTCTTATAGATTGCGATGAGCTATGGTACAATATAAATTGACTGATTCAAAATATTGGTAGATTAAATAATTTCAAAAATTAAGGAGAAAGCCCCCTTATGGATAAAGGGAACAGAAAAAAAGTAGGTCTATTAGGAGGAAATTTTAATCCAATTCATCATGCTCATTTAATGATGGCTGACCAAGTTGCCCAACAAATGAATTTGGATAAAGTATTACTAATGCCTGAAAATATTCCACCTCATGTCGATGAAAAAGAAACCATTTCTGCAAAACATCGAGTCAAAATGCTTGAGTTAGCAATCAAAGAAAATCCTAGACTCGGTCTTGAGTTGATTGAAATTGAACGTGGTGGAAAATCTTACAGTTATGACACGCTCAAACTCCTGACTGAAGCTAATCCTGATACCGATTATTATTTCATTATTGGTAGCGACATGGTGGAATATCTTCCCAAATGGTACAAAATTGATGAACTCCTAAAACTTGTGACATTCATTGCATTAAGAAGAACGGATACAATCTCCAAAAGTCCTTATCCTGTTACTTGGCTTGATGCTCCCTTGTTACCAATTTCTAGTACAATGCTAAGGGAAATGTTTGCCAAAAATATTGAACCCACTTACTTCTTACCTCAAAACGTTATTGATTACATTAAAACTGAAAAATTATATAAAAAAAGATGACCCAGATAGGTCGTCTTTTTGTTTAAACTTCCAAATTTAGAACTTCTTGCGCATAAATGGATGAATTTCCATTCAAAACGTAGGCAATTGTCATAATTGGTAGGATATATTGAACCGAACCAAAGCCAAAGACCTCCGCAGCAATAAAAATTGGCCCAAAATAAGAGTTTGTTGCGGCTGAAAAAATTGAAACATAACCCGCAGCAGCCACAAATTCGACAGGTAAACCAAAGAGCATAGCCAAAGCTGCACCCAATGTTGAACCAATAGCAAAGAGTGGTGTGACCTCCCCACCTTGGAATCCAGCAGAAATTGATAAAACCGTAAAGATTAATTTTAATATCCAATCATATCCATTGATATGTCCACCATTAAAACTTAAAGAAATCAAATTTGTCCCAAGACCAGCATAACGGTCCAAATGAATAACAAGTAAACCAATTGAGATGACAATTCCCATCAAAATAATTCTATAATAAGGATTAACAATTCTTTTAGCGACGGTTGCTTTCATAAAAGCTAAAGATTCCGCAAAAAATCTTCCTACAAGTCCAAAACAAACGGCAATGACAGCCAATTTTAAAAGAACCAAAGGGTCAATATGAATGTTAGTATTGATTGCGAAAGAAAATTTTTCTAATCCCAAACTGCTTGAAGTCCAACTTGCAACATATGAACCAACCAAAGCTGGGATTAAAGCTCTATACTCAATTTTACCCAACATTAAAATTTCAATAGCAAAGAAAGTTGCCGCGATTGGCGTTTGAAAGAGCCCTGCAAAACCAGCAGCCATACCAGTAATCAAAAGTATTTTTTTAGCTTCTTTTGCTGAGAGTTTTTTACCAATCGCATGTCCAATCACACCACCAATTTGAACTGCAACTCCTTCACGACCAACACTGGCACCAAACAAATGAGAAAGCCAAGTCGAGAAAACAATCAGCGGAACAAGACGTTTTGGAATATCTTCTCGCCCATGATTCCCCGCTTCAAAAATTAGGCCCATTCCTTTTTGGCTGTCTTTACCAAAATTCTTATAAATATAAACGATTAAGAGACCGGCTAAGGTTAAAAATGGAATTAAATATAGGGCATGACTATCTCTAAATTCAGTAATATAGATAAGCCCTCGACCAAATATAGCATCAACAATACCAATTAAGCCCCCAATAATTACAGCTAAGAAGACATATAAAATTGCGCTTCTTGAAATTCCTACTTTAAAAAAATTCATTTTTGAAACTCCTTGTTTGTGAGTTTAACTCACTTTATAATATTTTACAAAACAAAAGGCGCTACAAACAAGACTACTTGGAGATAGCCTTTTGTTTGTAGGCGCCATTAGTTTTAAGATTTTATTCTTAAAGCGGTTTCGGGTGTGCACCATACCCATCATTTATTAATATTTATTTTAACATTTTATGAAATATTTGCAAGAAAAAGCTCAGTCGCGCATCCCATTCTTACGTTGAATTTCTTTAAGTTTATCCGGAGTAACATCTTCTCCTGTTTTTTCATCAATAACTTTGATGGTTTCAACTTGTGAGCGGAAATTTGCTTTAACACTATCGAGGTAAGCACGACGTAAAAGGGCTTGTTCTTCAAGCTCAGCTTCTGATAATCCTTCTGCTTTCTTCTTACGCGCTAATTCATTAATACGTTCTACTTGTTCATTTGTAATTGCCATTTCTTAGTTCCTTTCTTCATGAATATTGTTAAAATTACTGACAGAACTCAAATTTTACTGACAGCTTTTTAGAGTCATAAATAAACTTTCTGTCAGTAAATCTATCAATTTTATTTTGTATTAATCAAAGAAAAATCAGCCATAACACTTGTTAATGCAACAACTTCTGACAACAACGCAATACGATTATCACGAACTGATAAATCTTCAGCCATTACCATTACACTTTCAAAGAAAGTTTCAATTGCAGGTGCAAGTGAATGAACAATTGCTCTGAATTTTTCTTCACCAGGCATATAAGTCCATTGATTTTGAAGAGAAATAACAACGTTATAAAGAGCTTCTTCTGCATCTTCTTCAAAAAGTGTTGGATTTATTTCTTTAATATCTTTTGCTTTTTTAACCAAATTAATTGAACGCGAAACATTTTCAATTGCTGGTTTAAAAGGTTCGTGAAGTTTGTGCCCATCAATGACAAAAGCCGATTCCATCATGTTTGTAATATCAAAGTTTGAACTATTAATTGCCGCTTCAACAATATCATGACGATCGAGTTTTTCAAGCAAGAGTTTTTGAATACGTGCTTTGACGAAATCCAAAATTTCAAGATGATTTTCACCTTCAAATTGGTCGATAAATAAAGATAAATCGAAATGCCAATTCATTTTTTCAATAATACGAATCAAGCCTTGTACTGCTCGACGTAGGGCATAAGGGTCATTTGAACCAGAAGGAATTAAACCAACATTAAAGAAAGAGAGGACTGAATCAATTTTGTCAGCTGCTGCAAGCACAGAACCAACTTTTGTTTCAGGCAATTCTCCCTCGGCTGAAGTTGGCATATAATGTTCACGAATTGCTGCAGAAACATTTGCATTTTCACCAGCTAAAAGCGCATATTTTTCACCCATTACCCCTTGTAATTCATCAAATTCTCCAACCATTCCTGTCAAAAGGTCAAATTTATAAATTTCAGCACTACGGGCAACGTCTCTTTTTTCTTCATCTGTCAAACCAGCAATATCAGCTAACTTAGCGGCTATTTCTTTTGTTCGCGCCATGTGTTCAGTAATTGAACCAATTTTAGCATGGAAAGTTACTTTAGCAAGTTTAGCGACCAAATCTTCAATTTTAAGTTTTTGATCTTCTTTCCAGAAAAACTCTGCATCTTCAAGACGAGCAACCAAAACTTTTTCATTTCCAAGCACTACATTTTCAATATTTTCAGCGTTCCCATTACGGACAGAGATAAAGTTTGGTGCGAGTTGACCTTCTTGGTTATAAACTTCAAAATAACGTTGATTATCACGCATTGATGTCACTAAAACTTCTGCTGGAACAGAAAGATATTTAGGATCAAATGAACCAACAAAGGCAGTTGGATATTCAACAATATTATTTACTTCTTCTAATAAATCTTTATGCAAAGTAACTTGCCATTTATTTTCAGACGCAAGAGCCAAAATTTGAGCTGAAATTTCTGCTTTACGATGTTCAGCATCAACTAAAACAAAGTTTTCTGGCATTTTGCTAGCATAATCATTTGCATTCTTGAGTTCAACCTCAACATTTGCCAAGAAACGATGGCCTCGTGAAAAACGATTTGCTGTTACGTCCAATAAATCAAAAGCAACAACTTTATCTTCTAGAAGTGAAACAATCCATTGAATTGGACGAACAAAGAGAAAATCATTATTTCCCCATTTCATATAAGTTGAGAATGTCATTTTTGCGATGACTTCATCGCCAACTTTAGACAGAATTTCTTCTGCTTTTACTCCGTCAATATGTTTTTTAGCATAATAATAATCACCCTTAAGGATTAAATCATCTGGAGTAGCTCCTTGTCCTCTTGAGAAACCTTGAATCGCTTTTGACCAATTCCCTTGCGCATCTTTAGCAATTTTAGCAGATGGACCTTTAACTTCTTCATCAATCGCTTCTGACGCTTCTGCCAAACCTTCAACAATAATTGCTAAACGACGTGGAGTTGAAAATTTAATAATTTTATCAAATTCTAAACGATTTTCTTTAAGAAAAGTTTCCATTCTTTCGGCTAATTGATTGATTGAAGGAGTCACCAAATGTGCTGGAATTTCTTCCAAACCAATTTCAAGTAAGTAATTTGTCATTATTTTTCTTCTCCTTCTACAATCTTAGTATATTTTCCTTTTTTACCAAGGTATTTTTCACGTAAAGCTTCGTCTTTTAAGAGCGGGAAACCAAGTTTTGCACGTTCTTCAATAAAAGTTTTTGCTACCTTACGTGCCATTGTACGAACTCTATGCATATAGCCTGCACGCTCAGTTACAGAAACTGCTCCACGTGCATCAAGTAAATTGAAAGTATGTGAAGATTTCAAAATATAATCATAAGCTGGGTGAACCAAGCCTTTATCTAATAAATCAAGCGCTTCTTGTTCATATTCTCCAAAAAGTTTAAGTAAAAGCTCTTGGTTTGATTCTTCAAAGGCAAATTTAGAATGTTCGTATTCAGGTTCTTTGAAAATATCACCGTAAGCTACGCCATTCCCCCATTCAAGGTCATAAACAGAATCAACCTCTTGAATAACTGTCGCAATACGTTCCAAACCATAAGTGATTTCTGAAGTTACGGAATCAACTTCAATTCCTCCAACTTGTTGGAAATAAGTAAATTGAGTACATTCTTGTCCATCAATCCAAACTTCCCATCCAATACCGGCACATCCCATTGAAGGATTTTCCCAGTTATCTTCAACAAAGCGGATATCATGCTCTAAAGCATCAATTCCAAGTTCAGCTAAACTTTGAAGATAAAGTTCTTGGATATTTTTTGGAGATGGTTTTAATACAACTTGGAACTGGTGGTGTTGGAACAACCGATTTGGGTTTTCACCATAACGACCGTCAGCAGGACGACGTGAAGGTTGCACATAGGCGGCTCCCCAAGGTTCAGGTCCGTTTGAACGCAAGAAAGTGTAAGGGCTCATTGTTCCTGCTCCTACTTCATTATCATAAGCTTGCATCAAGTTTGCCCCTTGTTTAGACCAAAAGCCTTGTAGGGTCAAGATAATATCTTGAAATGCTAGTTTTTTATTTGCCATTATTTTCCTCCGAAATTCAAAAAACCGCAATTCACACACTCATCAATCCTCGAAAAAATCCGAAAAGAGACAAAGGGTGCAAATGCACGGTTCCACCTTTATTTTTTACTTTATTTGTGTTCATTACAGTTTTAAGTTAAGCCATTATTGTTCTCGAACTTTCACTATCTTCGAGTCGCTACCTATAAATTCTAGCTCTATTTTCCCATTTTGTCAAGGCAAAATAAACTGATGACCTTACTTCTGTCTTATTTGGTATCAATTTTCTGGTTTATCTATCATATTCAAACATAATTATTTTCTTGAATAAAAAGTAAATTGCCTTCGTCATCAATATTGATTTCAGATTCTATAAGAGAATAGTTATCAGTTTCAGATTGAATAATGAGTGTATTTCCGCATTTTTCAACTTTTTTTCCTGATGTCCCTACGGGTTTATCGATAATAATATCAATTTCTAAAAATTGTTGAGCTAACATTTGGTTCATTTCTTCTCCAAGTTGACTTAATAAAATAATAACATCAACTCCAAGGTTCTTTAATCTTTTAACTATGAAATCTGCCTTATCAAAAGGGTTAGAAAAGATAGTCTCCGCACTCGGATGTGAGCGATAAACAATATCCATTGTTGTCAAACCAAATATTCCTATTTTCTTACCTGATGTTGTATTTTTAAGGAGATAAGGAATAAATTTTCCTTCTTTTACTAAAGGATATAAAAGTTTATCATCTTCAAAATTAACATTAGCGGCTAAAATTGGAAAATTTATTTTATTTAGATTTTCCACTATTCCTTTTGAACCCTCATCAAATTGATGACTTCCCAATGTCGTCGCATCAAAAGGAAAGGTATTCAGGAGGTCTTGCTCATCATTTTTGTGCTTAATGTTATTAAAAATGCTATTTCCATCTCCTAAAACTAAAGTTTCTATGACTCTTTTTTTATTCTTTTCTTTGATTTTATTAATTAAAGAAAAATCCTTATCAAGGGTGAGATGAGTATTATTTATATGTAAAATGCTAAGTTTCATTATCACAACCAAACCTATATATAGTATTTAATATCTATATTTTATCATAAAAAACACAATATATTGTGTTTTAAACTTTTTTCTAAAAATAAAAAGATGACTTCCGTCATCTTTTTAATGATTTCGATTATAAATCACACTCGAAATAAAGGAAAGAATAATAAATACAGCTCCTAGAAGTCCTGTAACAACCTCACCAATCTCCCATTTGATACTTGCTAAAATTAAAAATGCAAGCGTGAGAATGGCCCAATGTGCTCCGTGTTCAAGATATACAAGGTCATTCAATGTTCCTTTTTGAACAAGATAAAGCGTTAGACTTCTTACAAACATCGCTCCAATCACACCTAATCCTAAAAGAATAATAATCGGGTCTGCTGTAATTGCAAAGGCACCTATTACCCCATCAAAACTAAATGAAGCATCTATTACTTCCAAATATAAGAATAAAGCAAGTCCAGCCTTACCAGTCGCAACCACACTACTTGTTGTGTTTGCAGCTTTGCTATGACTCATCGTTTCTCCAAAACCGTCAACAAGCATGAAAGTTAGGATTCCTAAAATTCCAGCAAATAAAACAGCGTGAGCATCTTTAGCAATAAATTCCGATGTGATTAAAAGCAAAATAATGGAAATAATTGCATTTGCTGCCGGAAAATTTCCAATTTTTTGAAGGATTTTCTCTGGTATTTTAAGCCAAGTATGTGCCCGTTCATCAAAGAAAAATCCTAAGGCTAGCATCAATAGAAACATTCCACCGAAAGCTGCGATTTGTGGATGAGCATGGTGCAAAATATAACCATATGTTCCTACTGTATTGGGATTTCCTTTTTCTAAAGCTAATTTTAAAGCACTGATAGGGTCAATTTGGGCTGACACTCCAACAATCAAGAGTGGAAAAATCAAACGCATTCCAAGAACGGCAATCAAAACTCCTAAGGTTAAGAAAGCTTTTTGCCATGCAGAACTCATTCGTTCGAGAATACGTGCATTCACAATAGCGTTATCCATAGATAAGGAAATTTCTAGAACAGCAAGAATAAGCGTAATAAAAAGTCCATTCCACCCAGCATAAACAAATGCGATAATTAGGGCAATTAAACTAACAATAAATGAGCCTCTGAATATTTTCATAGGTCTCCTCTTCTAAAATAATCTTCTCATCTATTCTAACATACTTTTTACACTCTCACTGTGCCTAGAACTATGCTTTGCCTGATAAAGATTATCGTAAAAATGAGCAAAATCGTAAAAGAAATTGTCAAAATAAGGTCGACTTTTGCTTTTGAAAAGACTTTTATGAGTAAATAATAAAAACTTATTCCAAGTAAGGCTCCAAGTGAGTTAGTGATGAGGTCAGTAATATCCGTTGCACCAATGGCAAGAAGATATTGTAGACTTTCAAATGAAAAACTTAATAAAATGGAAATTGCCAATTTATTTAAAAAGGAGATTTTTGGTGCATTCATAGTCAATAAAATACCAAAAGGAATAAAAGCTAGAATATTAAATAAAACCTCGCGACGACCACCGGACATGGCTAAAGGTGTCAGATTAAGACTTCTTGTATTCGTCATTTCAAGAAAAGCAAATGGATGAAAAGAAAGTTTAAATAATACCAGCCAAACCAGTCCTAATATATAAATGAAAAATAAAAGCTGTGCTAATTTTTTTGTCATTTTTCTCCTTTCTTAAGAAAATAGGTTTTCGATTGTTGTTCTTTTAGTATTTTAACTGATTTAACTTAAACAGAAACCTTTATCAGTTATAATATAAATAAAAAGGGAATTCTCCCTTTTTAAAATCAATATTTTATGACAGGAATTCAACTTCTACTTGTTGACTGTCCCCTTTTTTCATGATTATTTTTCCATTAAAAGTTTCTGTCAGTAAATTCATGACTTCGTCAACCTTTTCTTCGTCAATAAAACATTTTACTTTGATATCCGACAAAAACTCACTATCCGAAATTTTGATTTTTTGGTCAATTAAAAAGCGCTGTAAGCTGTCATAGAGGCTGTAATCAAGGTTTAAAATAAGCTCACGTTGATTGATAAATTCAACTAAACCAACAGCTTCGATGGCATGATTTACACTGCCCGCATAAGCACGAATTAAACCACCAGCACCTAATTTTATTCCACCAAAATACCGAGTAACAACGGCACAAACATTGATTATTTCTTTTTTCTTTAAAATTTCAAGCATCGGAACACCAGCAGTCCCTGACGGCTCTCCATCATCACTTGTTCGTTGAATTTCTTGACGGTCACCTAATGTATAGGCCGAGCAGTTATGATTGGCTTTCCAGTGTTCTTTTTTGATTTTCGCAATAAAATCACGCGCTTCTTCTTCAGATGAAATTCTTTTCAAATGGCAAATAAATCGTGATTTTTTGATTTCCTCTTCATTGATAAAATCAGTTTTTATAGTGATAGTCATGCTACTGATTTTAACAAATTTTGTTACATTTTAACAGCATTTTCGTATAGAATAGTATGAGCACTAATCAAGAAAAGTTATTTGGCCGTTTATTATTAAAAAATGATATTTTACAACTTATAAAAAGTACTGACAAGATTTCTGTCAGTAAAATTTTTAGTAATTTTTTGTTAGAAGCGAAGGTGAATCCAATTTTGGGAATGACTTCAATTTCTTCCAATAAAATAAAATGCAACCGTTGTGGGACTGTTCATATAAAAAATTCTGTCAAACTTCCAATTGGTGTATTTTACTGTCCAAGTTGTATTCAATTAGGTCGAGTCCGTTCCGATGAATTCTTGTACTTTCTGCCACAAAAGAATTTCCCAAAGAAATCATATATAAACTGGTCGGGAAAACTGACAGAGAATCAAAAATCAATTTCAAATGCCCTCTGTCAGGAAATTAATTCTCATCAGCAAATAATTGTCCAAGCTGTGACTGGAGCTGGAAAAACTGAAATGATTTATCAAGTCATTGAGCAAATTTTAGAAAGCGGTGGAGTTGTTGGTCTAGCTAGTCCAAGAATTGATGTTTGTCTTGAACTTCATCAGCGATTATCACATGATTTTTCCTGTAAGATTCCACTCTTATATCATGATGGCGACAGCTATTTCCGAGCTCCATTAATAATAATGACCAGTCATCAGCTTTTACGTTTCAAGGAAGCTTTTGATTTGCTGATTATTGATGAAGTTGATGCCTTTCCTTTTAGAGATAATGAAATGCTTTATTTTGCGGCAGAAAAAGCAAGAAAAATAGAAGGAAATTTAATATATTTGACCGCAACTTCTACTGACAAACTTGAAAAAGATATAAAAAAGCAAAAACTCTATCCTTTGTTTCTCCCGCGTCGTTTTCACAATTTCCCTTTAGTGGTGCCTAAATTTTTTTGGAAAAATAAATTTGATAAGAAATTAATTGAGCAAAGAAATAGTGGCTTTCCTCTTCTTATTTTTGCTGCTGAAATTGAATTTGGACAAGAATTTGCAAAACAACTACAATTGAAATTTCCTAAAGAAAAAATTGCTTCCGTTGCTTCAACAACAAAAGATAGATTGGAAATTGTTAAAGCTTTTAGAAATAAAGAAATTACTATTTTAATAGCGACTTCAATTCTTGAACGGGGAGTCACTTTTCCAAATGTTGATGTTTTTGTCATCAACAGTGAGCACCCAAACTTCACTAAATCCGCACTGATACAAATGGCTGGACGTGTGGGTCGTAGTCCTGAACGTCCAACAGGCTTAGTTAGTTTTTTTCATTACGGAAAATCCAAAGCAATGTGTCAGGCAGTTAGAGAAATCAAAAAAATGAACCAACTGGGAGGTTTTTCATGATAAAGTGTTTGCTTTGTTCAAGAAGTATTGCTCAAAACTTTCTATTTAGTGAACTTTTCCTACTCAAAAGTCCTCAAAATCTTTTATGTTCTAAATGTCAAAAAAATTTTGAAAAGATCCCTGAAGCTCACTGTCCTCGCTGCTGTAAGCCAAATGTCCATGAGATCTGTACTGATTGTCAAAATTGGGAAAAAAGAGGATACAAAATCAGACATCAGGCAATTTTTCACTACAATCAAGCAATGAAAGATTATTTTAGCCAGTATAAATTTGTTGGAGATTATCGATTATACCAAATTTTTGAGCCCTATTTTAAAAGTATTTCCCCAAAATCTCCTTTGGTTTCAATTACTATTTCACCAAAAAGATTAGAGGAACGTGGTTTCAATCAAGTGACTGCTTTTCTTCAACAAGATAATTTTATTGAACTTCTTGAAAAAGAGAATTCGGTCAAACAATCTAGCCTTAATCGAAAAGAACGATTGGAAAGTCCAAATCCTTTTCGATTAAAAAAAGGGCTAAAAGTCCCTACAAAAGTTATATTAATTGACGATATTTATACAACAGGTACCACCTTATATCACACATCACAAATTCTAAAAGAAGCTGGTGTTCATGAAATAAGGAGCTTTTCTCTCTGCCGTTAATCATTAAATCAAATAAAAAAGCCTTTCAGCTTTTTATAAATTCTTTATTTCATCTAACCATTCAATAATCTTTAAATTACTAAATCTTTCTTGCCACCTAGCAACCTTATTTTCATAAAGTATTCGATTATTATCGACATGATAAATTGGCCGAATTGTTTTAGTAAAAATATCTTCTAAGCCGTAGGGAGCAAAAATTTCAATATTGCGTGAATTACCACTTATGCCTACAGCATGAACCGTAGCAATCCAACGCTCAATCGCATTTTCTGTGTTTTTATACGGTACTTTATTTCCATTATGCCAAAGATGCATGTATGCTTCATTATGAATATCAAATTGATAGGGAAATTTTTCAGATAAAACTTTTTCTAACTTTTTATCATTTTTAGCAGAGCTGTCAGCAGAAATCTTTTTATCAAAGTACACAATATCAATATCGTGAATTCCTGTCATTAAATTATTTCCGTCAGAATAATTCCAAACCGTTTGAAAGACACTTCCTGCGGCTAGATAATAATTAGGCAAATTTAAAACAGAAACTTCATCCAAAATGAACATCAATTCGGAGTTCTTTTTCAATATTTTTAGAAAATCATTTTTTCTATCCATTTCCGCTTATCCTCTAAAAGAAAAGATGCCAAATTTTAGGTAAAAATACAATCAGACCAACAATCAATGCAAATCCCGAAATAACTAAAACTGCCCCAGCTGCCATATCTTTGGCTCGTTTTGCACGCATATAAAATTGGTAATCTGATGCTAAATCCACCACATTTTCGATAGCAGAATTAAAAAGTTCTGCCATAAAAACTAGAAAAATTGACAACAACAAAAAGAGCCATTCAAATTCTGAAATTTGAAAAACGAGACCAAAAACAATGGCTAAAAAGGCTGCCAAAGCATGTTTACGCATGTTACGTTCTTCTTTAAAAGCTGTCCAAATTCCAGACAGTGCAAAGTCTAAACTCGAAAGTAAATTAGGATTTTTCCAACGGGCCCTATCCTCTTGAACAGGTCTTTTACCATTATTAAAATCCTTTTTCTTAAAGAGTTTTACATCTTTATCTTGTGAGTCCATAGGCAGTTAAAATCTCCTCTTGCAAACCAAACATTTCTGACTCTTCTTCTGGTGTGTAGTGGTCATAACCATTGATATGCAAAAAGCCATGAACAGCTAACCAACCATATTCACGTTCAATCGAGTGACCATAATCAGCAGCCTGTTCAGCAGCCTTGTCTATTGAAATAAACAATTCACCAATAAATGGATCCATTTCTTCCAACAATTCCTCTGGTAATTCCATATCTTCATCAAAGAAAAATTCTGATTCATCAGGTTTATATTCTAATGAGATAACATCGGTTGGTCGGTCAGTTTCGCGATATTGCAAATTCAACTCATGTGAACGAGCATTATCAACAAAAGTTACTGACATTTCTGTTGATTCTTTCAAGTTCAGTTTTTTAGCAGCAAAAGCTAAAACTTCTTTGGTTTGTTCAATAATCTCACTTGGCACTTTGCCTGTTTCATCAACTAATTCTACGTACATTTTTTTCCTTATTTAATTACTGACAATAATTCATAAAATAGCCCTAAGTAGCTCAATATTTTAGCTATTTCTATTATTCTGTCAGTAAATTTTAATGACAGACAGAACTGTCAGAGAATTTCTCATTCAATCTGTCACTTACAATCAACAATTACTTTCTGTCAGCCTTTTTTTGCAACATTTCCTTACAAAAGGACAAAATGGGACCTCTTGTGGCAATTAATATATCTTCTGGCAGATTATCAAAGGCAAACCATTGACAGTCAAGAACCTCTGATTCTTCTAAAAGAATCTCTCCAGAAAAATCATTACAAGTAAAAACAGTATCAACAATATGAACTTCATCCCCATTTGGATAGAAAAAGTGTTGTTCTGTCCCAGAAGCGACAGTGTACAAATTAATTTTTCCAGCTTTTAAGCCAACTTCTTCATAGAGTTCACGTTTCGCTGCTTCTTCAACCTTTTCATTCGGTTCAACTGACCCACCATGATAACACCATTTCCCATTATCTGCCCGTTTTTGAAGTAAAATTCCACGATTTTCATCATAAATAATCAAGCTTGCACATGCAATTACCATTGGGACATGCCCAATTTTTTTGCGCAAATCCATGACATAACCTTCGGCCATTATTGTTTCCTTCTTATCTAGAAATTTGATCAATCTGACATTAACAAAAGTCCCAAACTATTCATCACCATAGGCTTTGATAATTTCAGCAACAACTGGATGTCGAACGACATCTTTTGCCATGAAATAAACAAAATCAATTGATTTCACATGACTTAATTTATCTTTGGCATCAATCAAACCTGATTTTACTTTATTAGGTAAGTCAATTTGTGAAATATCTCCATTAACAATCATTTTAGAATTAAAGCCGAGTCGAGTCAAAAACATTTTCATCTGCATCGTTGTTGTATTCTGTGCTTCATCCAAAATGACGAAGGCATCATCAAGCGTACGACCGCGCATGTAAGCAAGCGGAGCAATTTCAATAATTCCTCGTTCCATCATTCGTTCAGTTGCCGTCTTTCCTAAAATTTGGAAAAGGGCATCATAAACTGGTCGTAAATAAGGATCAACCTTTTCTTGCAAATCACCTGGTAAGAACCCAAGACTTTCACCAGCTTCTACAGCTGGTCTTGTCAAAATAATTCGTTTCACCTGACCATTACGTAATGCTTGAACAGCCATCACAACAGCTAAAAACGTTTTCCCTGTTCCAGCTGGTCCAATTCCAAAAACAATATCATGATGTTTGACAGAATCAACATAAGTTTTTTGAATCAGATTTTTTAGTCGAATTGACTTTCCAGCTGCATCTTTCGTCAGTTCAACTTCATAAAGTGCAGTGAAATTTTCAATATCATCATTTAAAACCATCTTTATTGCAATAATGACATCTGACGCATGAACTGGAACTCCTCGACCTACTAGTACCTGTAGAGCTTGGAGGGCTTTACGAGCTCGCTTTCTTGTCAATTCATCCTCAGAAACGATTTGAACCGTTTCGCCACGATAATTAATCTCAACCCCTAGTTGAGATTCAACTAACTTCAAATATTTATCTTGTACCCCAAAAAGTAGACTTGCATCTTCTGGATTTTCTAGTTTAAATTCAATTGAATTTTTAGTCAAATACACAATCTCCATTAATCATTTTCTTACATTATAGCACATTTCATATTTTAATTTAAATCACACCTTACTGAATATAAAGAAAAACTCTATTTTAAAATAGAGTTAAATCAATTTTAGTAAGCCATCATTTTTTTATTTCCTCGATAAAGTTCTACGATTGTCCAAATTAATAAAAAGAGAACTCCCAAAATAAGAAAACCAGAAATAAGATGAGATAGTCCAAGATTATGAGGTATAAAGTTGGCAATTTGATCTGGCAAACCAATCAAATTAAGATAGGTCAAAGCAATAACTGAAAACCAACCCAAACATTTAATAATCAAATTATTTTTAAAATCACCCATCTCCTTTTTACTATTAGTCAACATCAACAAAGGAATAATTGAAAAAGGTAGAGCAAAGGCTAGAAAAACTTGAGAATTATTCATCAAATTATTAATTGCTTCATGCTGTGCTTTCAAAGTTTGTCCTTTTGTCATAGAAACACATATCAAAACCGGAACAACTGAGAGTAAACGCGTTACTAATCTTCTGGCCCACATTGGCATTCTCATATGGATAAAACCTTCCATAATAACTTGACCAGTTAAAGTCCCTGTAATAGTAGAATTCTGTCCTGAAGCAAGAAGAGCTACGGCAAACAAAGTGGATAAAGCTCCTGTTTTTGCTACATCAGCAAGCAGTCCATTGCTTAAAACAGTTGGATTAGAGAGGGCATCATATAAACCAAAGAATGATGGATCATCAATCACGCCCGTTTTGAATACGGCAACTCCCATGATTAACAAGAGGGAATTCACAACAAAAGCCACTGTCAATTGAATATTAGAATCCCATGTTGAAAATCTCACCGCTCTAGCAACATCTGCTTTATCCTGATGATTGATTTTTCGGCTTTGTGAAATAGAAGAATGGAGATACAAATTATGAGGCATAACTGTAGCACCAATAATCCCTAAGGCCCCTGTTAAAGGAGACATCCCTGCCACTGTTGGTGAAGAGGCAAACGTCCGGCTATTGGGGATAAATCCCTCAATAATTCCTTTCCAATCTGGATTTGATAAAGCGACTTGATAAGCAAAAATGACCAAAATGACTAAAATCAAACAGATAACAAGGGCTTCAATTTTTCTAAAACCTACTTTCGTCAATAACAAAAGCAAAAAGACATCAAGAACTGTAATAAAAACCGCTAAAATTAATGGGATATTAAATAAAAGATAAAGAGCGATAGCAGCCCCAATTACTTCTGCAATATCCGTTGCCATTATGGCAAGTTCAGTTAATATCCATAAAACAATTCCTAGAGATTTACTTGTTCTTGCTCTTATAGCTTGAGCCAAATCCATTTGACTGACAATACCCAATTTTGCCGACATATATTGAAGGAGCATTGCAATTAAACTTGACATCAGAATGACTGAAATCAGTAAGTATTGAAAGTTTTGTCCGCCAGTTATTGAGGTTGACCAATTTCCTGGGTCCATATAACCAACTGCAACTAAGGCACCCGGTCCTGAGTAAGTTAGCAACATTTTGAAAAAGCCAACATTTTTAGGTACTTCTACTGTCCCATTTATTTCCTCTAAGGATTTTCCATTCGTATGATAAATCAATCGATGACGTTGATGTTCTTTATCATTCATTATTTCTCCTAGCTCTAAGTTGAATAAAATTCAACAACCATTATGTTAAGTATATTTTTATAGTAATTAAAATAAATCAATTATCGATTTAAGAAATTATCAAACTTTTTAATCTATAACTGATAATAAAAATATTATAGCACCACCTTATCTTTTTTTCAAATATTTTAGCATATATTTATAAATATATTTAAAAAGATACAAAAAAAGCCCTCAAGAGGACTTTATTCATTAATATATAAAAAAAAACCTGTCAAAGACAGGTTTCAAAATTCTTATTTAGCCACTACTGGATAAACTGATACGTGTTTTTTACCACGTTTCATTTCGAATTTAACAGTTCCTTCGATTTTAGCGAAGAGAGTATCGTCGCCACCACGGCCAACGTTAGTACCTGGATGGATATGTGTACCACGTTGACGGAAAAGGATTGAACCGCCGCTTACAAGTTCACCGTCAGATGCTTTAGCACCGAGACGTTTAGCTTGTGAGTCACGTCCATTGGAAGTAGAACCCCCACCTTTTTTGTGGGCGAAGAGTTGCAGATTAAGTTCAAGCATGTTATTGCCCTCCATTTTCAAATTTAAGTGTAATGTACTGACCATAGCTTTTCTCAACTGCTTTCATCGAATTTGCAAAAGCTTCGAGCAAAGTTTGAGCCAATACGCCTTGTTTTTCAGGTATGCTCAAAGGAATTTCAACATACAAGTAACCATCTTCCATCTGAGTCACAGGTTTAATGCGAGCCATCTCGTAGATATTATTTGCCGTTGTAATTGATAGAACGCTGACCGCCGCACAAACTACATCGTGTCCATACTCGCCAGATTCAGCATGTCCTGAGATTTCATAAGAAACAATTTTGTCTCTTTTTGTCCTGATACAAGCTTCAATCATAATTAAGCGTTAACTGATTTGATAACAACTTTAGTGTATGGTTGACGGTGACCTTGTTTACGGTGTGAGTGTTTTTTAGGTTTGTATTGGAAAGTAACAACTTTCTTTTGCTTACCATGTTTTTCGACTTCACCAACAACAGTTGCGCCTTCAACGAGTGGTGCACCAACTTTAGTTGTTTCGCCTCCGACAAAGATAACTTCGTCGAAAGTAACGGTTTGACCAGCTTCAACATTGAGTTTTTCAACGTAGATTACTGAACCTTCTTCAACTTTAACTTGTTTACCACCAGTTTTGATGATTGCATAGTTTGACATTGTGATTCCTCCTTGTTAGATTTCATCGCTTTTAAGTCAAGCGACTGTTAGACTCGCCTTTGTTCGTGGGCGTATGCCACTTAATACGAAACTTCGTGCGGTTGCACTTTATGAGACTTCACAAAGACAACTATATTATTATACTACTTCTTTTTCTACTTTTCAAGTCTTATTTTTCACTTTTTTCTTCTATAGAATTAAGCGAGACTTTATAAATCTTTTTCGTATTCCAAAGCATATTAATCAAAGTATTTACCAGTAAGAGTAACCAAGCAAAAGACAAGCTAAAAGAAAGAATTTCAAAAGCCGTTAATGTCAAATAATGAATAGGATGCCATAAAACATAAGAGATTAAGATAAGACCTACAATAAAATAAGACATACGATATAAATTTGGATCAGCATTTGGTAAAAACCAACGAATTCCTAGTATCGAAATAGCCATAAATAAGACTATTAATTGAGCAACAATGTCATGAGCAATATGCATCCAGCCTGGATCATTGGGAATTAATCCAACTAAAGCAATTGAAATAGCACAAAGTGTCAATAAAACTTGCAAAATATTTTGTCGATAATGACTGCCCGCTTTTTGCCTTAATGAAACAAAAATATAATCAATTAATGCTGCAAATAAGGCTGCCGAAACAATTAACGTCAGATTAAATTGCCAGCTTGAACGTGAAGCCTGAGTTCCAAGCAAACTAAAATTCCTTTGCCACCAGTACTGATTTCCATTGGTGGCCATACTTGAGACGAAACCACCAATAGAAACCACTAAAAGCATTGTTACCATCATATTAATCGAAAAAGTATCTACAACAAAAATCATGACATAATTAATGATTCCAGAAAAAATAGTAAAGATTAGGGTGGAAGTAAAGAGTCCAAAACTTACACCATAAAAAATTTGACCTAAAAACCAAAAAAGGCCCATCGATGCTAAAATGACGATAAGTAAAACAGATAAAGTGACCGTGGCAAATGTCCGCCAGTAACTTCTTTTGGTCATCTGTTTATAAAATTCTTTTCTGCGAGAGAAATAAGCAGAAATAAAAGTCAGCATCCCTACTGCATTAGCAATTGTAATAACCGCCGTTGCCAAAGATTCATTTCCAGAAAGCGCGATAACATGAGGATGTTTTAGGACAAAGGCAAAAATAATAAAGATAAATGCAGAAATAATCGTTGGAATAATAAACCACTTGGGCGCCTTATCTGATTTTCTGGCATTGATTTTTCGAATGGTAAAACTATCAGCCGCTAAATCGACGATTTCAATTTCTTCGTTTTCTTTAAGGTCTAATCGTTCATATATTTCTTTAGGTAGATGAATTTTATCCATTTGTTTCTCCTTCCACATTTTGCTCTCTCCAGTCAATTCTCAAATGATAATCGGCTATTTTTTGGGCACCTTGCGAAAGTTGGTAATTAATTTTAATTGTCCTGCTCTCATGATCAATGCTTAAAGCATTTGTCAAAATTGATAGTTCTCCTAAACCTTCATATTCAGTTAAACCTGGAATTTCTGGATGAAAATGCATTTTGATAGGTCGCTTTGCAAAGCGGGTCATTATCACTTCTTTTTCATCAAATTTAAGTAAAACTTTTTCATTTGCAGCATTTTGATACTTGAGTAAGGTCTGATATTCTCCTTTTTTCAACTCTCCCTGATATATTTCTTTGACCAACTCTTCTTGCTGGTCAATTTTAATTCTATTCCTAATTATAATTTCCATAATCATATTTTACTATAATTCCTTGAATATTAAAAACATAGTCTGTGCTAAAAAGATTAAGGTGATGAGGGTCTGCATTTTAGGAGAAAATAGGGTATAATTAGGATAAAATAAGGGAAAATCTGATTTATTTTTAATAGAGAATAGACCTTAAATTTTAGAGGGGGTTTTATTTTGGAAAAAGTCTTTCGTGACCCAGTTCATGACTATATCACGGTGAATCATCCTGTAATATCAGAATTGATTGACACTGCTGAATTCCAACGTTTAAGACGAATTAAACAACTTGGAACATCAAGCTTTACCTTCCATGGAGCTGAACATACCCGTTTTTCTCATTGTTTGGGTGTTTACCACATTGCCAAAAGGATTACTGATTATTTTAGTCGGAATTTCCCTTTGGAATGGAATCCTGATGAGAATCTTTTAACTCAGTGTGCAGCCTTATTACACGATGTTGGACACGGTGCTTATTCACATACTTTTGAAGGTTTATTTAATACAGACCACGAGGCGGTCACTCGAGAAATAATTACTTCTCCTGATACAGAAATTAATGGAATTTTACGCAAAGTCTCCCCTGATTTTCCTGAAAAGGTAGCTTCTGTTATTTCTCATGAATATTCTAATCCTCAAGTTGTTCAATTGATTTCAAGTCAAATTGATGCTGACCGCATGGATTATCTCCTTAGAGATGCTTATTTTACTGGTGCTGTCTATGGACAATTTGATTTAACTTGGATTTTAAGAGTGATTGTTCCTACGGAAAATGGAATTGCTTTTAAGTACTCAGGAATGCATGCAGTTGAAGACTATATTGTCAGTCGATACCAAATGTATATGCAGGTTTATTTTCATGCTTCTTCACGCTCAATGGAAGTTTTACTGCAAAAGTTACTCGCACGTGCTAAGTCTTTATATGCCAGTCAGCCAGACTATTTTGCGATATCAAGTCCTTGTCTCGTTCCCTTTTTCGAGCAAAATCATAATTTACAAGATTATTTAAGACTTGATGATGGTGTTATGAATACTTATTTTCAAGTTTGGATGAGTCATGATGATGAAATTCTCGCTGATTTAGCTTCTGCTTATATCAATCGTCATTTACTCAAATCAATTACTTTTGACCCCAAGACTGTAGAATTAGAAGATTTAGAAATTTTATCTTCTTTAGTTGAAGAAGCAGGCTTTAATCCTGATTATTACACTGGTATTCATAGTAATTATGATTTACCTTATGATTTCTATCGACCAAGTTCTGAAAAACCGCGGACTGAAATTAATATTTTACAAAAAAATGGTTCGCTTACAGAGCTGTCAGTACTTTCTCCACTTATTAAAAGTTTGACAGGTACAATTCATGGAAATAGCCGATTCTATTTTCCAAAAATTATGCTAGAAAATCCTGAATTTACCAAGTATATTGTTAATGACAGCTTGGTGATTAATCAAAATTTTACTGACAGAAATTCTACTGCCTCTGAAAATACTGACGACTCTGTCAGTAAACAATTATCACTTGATGACAACCTATAATTGCTAAATATTTAATAAATTGAAAGAAATAGAAAGAGAAATTCTTATGATTAAACTTGTTGCTATTGACCTTGACGGAACTTTACTTGACCCTAATCGCCAAATTACTGCCGAAGTAAAAACGGCTGTTAAAAAAGCTAAAGCGGCTGGCGTTAAAATTGTCATTACAACTGGCCGACCTTTACCTGGTGTTGTTGATATTCTAAAAGCACTTGAATTAACTGACCAAAGTGATTATGTTATTACTTATAATGGTGGGTTGGTTCAGCGAGCAACTGGTGAAGAATTTATCAAAGAAACTTTGAGTTCTGAAGATTGGCTTGACTTAGATGCTGCTGCTCGTAAAATTGGACTGCCGATTCACGCAATCACTCGCGAGGGAATCTATACTCCAAATCACGATGTCGGAAGATATACTGTCCAAGAAGCCCAAATGGTTAAAATGCCACTTTATATTCGCCAACCCGAAGATATTGCTGCTTTAGAAATTGCTAAAGTAATGATGGTTGATGAACCTGCGGCTCTTGATGACGGAATTGCATATCTTCCCTTTGAATTCTTTGAACGATATAATGTAGTGAAATCAACACCGTTTTATTTAGAATTCATGAATAAAAAAGCAAGTAAAGGGTCAGCAGTTCAACATTTGGCTGAGAAACTTTCTTTTGACTTGGATGAAGTAATGGCTATTGGAGATGAAGAAAATGACCGTTCAATGCTTGAAGTTGCAGGTTGTCCTGTTGTGATGGAAAACGGAAAATCGGAATTGAAAAAAATTGCTAAATATGTAACTAAATCAAATGCTAAATCAGGCGTTGCTTATGCGATTAATGAATGGGTTTTAAAAGATTACCAAGATTAATTAAAAATTTATGAGCATTATTGTTCCCTACTGAACTTTTTAGCGTTATAATATAAGTATAAAAAGATAACAAATAGATGAATTTACAAGTCATCTCTTGATATATAGTGGAGGTAATAAGATGAAAATTACATTTGATGAAAAAACAGCTGATAAAATTAAAGCATTTGGTGATGTTGATTTAGTTTTTGATTTTGACCATACTTTGAGTGAAGTCAATACTGAAGTTGATGCTTGTGCTGGTGGAATTTCTCGCTATCGTATTGTTGCCGTAGAAAAAGGAAATGTTCCTGAAGTTTTTGATGCAAGTATCGATTCTGAATTTGGACCAATTTATTATAAAGGTTATGGTTCTTACTTCTTCCAAGATGAAATGTCTACCAAAATTAATCCTTCATATAATTTGATTGAATTGCGTAGTACAGCTGAATTGCTCAGCCCTAACCTTTTAATCGTTGACTTCCGTGGTAAACAAAAAGCTAGCTAATTAGTTCCAACCAAAAAGACCCTCCAAGAGGGTCTTTTTTATATGTCATAAAATGGATTTGTCTTTTCTTGGCTTTCATAAATCTTGACACCCATATCAAAAGAACGAAGCTTGTCAGCAACTAATCCAATAAAAGCATGTTCAATATAGTGACCAGGGTCTATTCCTAATAAACCAGCTGAAAGCATATCATGACCAACATGATAATAAATATCTCCTGTTATGTAAATATCTGCTTTTTTTTCCAAAGCTTTAGGCCATAATTTTCCACCTGAACCGCCACAAATTGCAATTCTTCCAATTTTTTGAGTCAAATTATGGTCATAAGTGATAAGACGTAATCTATCTAACCCAAATGCTGCTTTCACTTTTTCTGTCAGCACTGATAATTCTGTCAGTTCAATATTTCCAACACGGCCCAATCCTTCTTCGTCATCTAGCACTTCAATATCAGTCATTCCAAGTAACTGACTGAAATAATCATTTAAACCACCAGTAACCACATCAATATTTGTATGGCTGGTATAAACAGCAATTCCAGCTCGCGCCAAGTCCAAAACTAATTTTTCCTGATCATTCATTGAAGTCAATGCAGAAAGGGGGCGGAAAATCAAAGGATGTTTAGCAATAATCAGATTCACACCCAGCGCTTTTGCTTCTGTCACTGTTTGCTCACGAATATCCAAGGTTACCAAAACTTTTGTTAGTTCATCGTTTGGGTTCCCAACTTGTAAACCTACAGGATCACCTTCAACAGCTAATTCTTTGGGGCAAACTTTTTCGTATTCAAGCATAAAATCAGAAATTTTCATCGAAGCACTTCCTCAATTCTCGCAATTTGATTTAAAACCTCTTGACGTTTTTCGGCTTGTTCTTCAGGCAAACGAGCAATAATTTTATTCAAAGTATTTAATTCCTTTTGCCATTTTTGTTGAAAAACAGTTGATTTTTCTTTAGATAAAAAAGGGCCAAATGTTAAATCATTTACTGACAACTTTTCTGTCATTAATTTTGAGAGTGGTTCGGCAACGATAATCTCGTAAAACTTACCAGCCTCCAATAAAATCTCTTCTTTTTTAATGACAAACTGATGATTCACTAACCACTGACGGAGGCTTTCCTCATGATTATTAGGCTGCAAAATCAAACGTTTAACATGGCCTAACTTTTCTTTACCTGCCTCTAAAATTTCGGAAATTAATATTCCTCCCATACCAGCAATCACGATTGTATCAATCTTGTCAGTATTTTCAATAGCACCTAAGCCATTGGCCAATCGAACCTCAATCCGATCACTTAAATCAGCTTCTGATACATGATTTTTAGCAATTTCAAAAGGCCCTTTAACCACTTCTCCCGCTACCGCAAAATCAATCACCAATTTTTGCATCAAATAAGTTGGTAAATAAGCATGGTCTGAGCCAATATCAGCAAGTCTTGCTCCATTATCAACATAATCAGCTACTGCTTTCAAACGTTTTGAAAGTTTAATTTCATTCATTTTTTAAATATTTCTTTCCAAATTTACAATAATCTAAAACAGGACAGTCTGCACATTTCGGCTTTTTGGCTGTACAATGATAACGCCCAAAGAAAATGAGATGGTGATGTGCTTGTACCCATTTTTCTTGCGGAATCAGCTTCATCAACTTTTCTTCAACTTCTAAAACTGTTGCTTTTTGGGGAACGATATCCAAACGTTTAGAAACTCGTTCAACATGTGTATCAACCGCAATCCCCGGAATTCCGTAGGCTTCTGCTAAAACAACATTTGCTGTTTTTCGACCCACCCCCGGTAAAGTTTGTAAAACCTTTTTATCCTTTGGCAAATCAGGCAAAAGGTCCCCAAAGTCGGTCACTAACATCTGTGATGTCCGTAAAATATTTTTAGCTTTAGTCTTGTAAAGACCAATTGTCCGAATCAGCTTTTCAATTTCTTCCACTTTAGCCTGTGACATTGTTTGTGCATCTGGAAAAGTGGCAAAAAGAGCCGGCGTCGCCTTATTAACTCCTTTGTCAGTTGCTTGGGCAGATAAAATTGTCGCAATCAATAGTTGAAAAGGAGTTTCCCACTCTAATTCTCCGTGAGCTTGCGGAAACATGTCTTCAATAATTTCTAAAGCTTCAAGATATCTTTTTTTACTTAACATCGTGCACGTCCATTATCTCTATTAACTATTCCATGGTCCATCCAAAGGAATATAAAAATCTTCTTGTGGTTTCTTTCTCTTAGCTTCTTCGCGTTCCATTTGTCGACTCTCAATCGCTTGAAGAGAATTCACCCCATCATTTTTCCAATTTCGTAAAATAGCTTTAATGTAATTTAAAGATACCTTACGATTGAGGACTGCTTCACGCAAAGCTTGTTTAATCAACGAAAAGTCATAACCATCTTCAAACAGCCAAGCTCTCAATTCTTCCATTTGTACAGGAGAAATCATGCCCATTTCTGCTTCAAACATGCTAACTAATTCTTTAAGCTGCCCCTCTTCCTGAACTTTTTCATTCTCTGGAGTTGAACTCGCAACAGCACCACCCAAAATTTCATCTAAGTGCTTAAAGGCCGGGCTAATATCAAAGAAAGTTTCCATTTCTCCATCAATTTCAATTAAAGTCACCTTCATTGCTCCAAATTTGGACAGATTATCAATGGCCTGATTGACCTCCGATAATTTTTTACCTGTTTTTTCAGCAATTTCACTAGGTGCAATATCTTGATTTTCAAAAAAGTATAACCAAATCAAAAAATCAAAAGCAGAAGGGAAAAGCTTACTAAAATGTGCTAAAAACACATTTGGTAAGACAAGATGCCCTTTGCTATATTCATCGTAATAATTCATAGAACTATTATAGCATATCGCGTCAATAAGGTTCAATACGTTTCTCAAAACATGTATTTTATGATTTTTATTGAACCATAAGCTCAATAAGACTCAATGCGTTTCTCCTTGAACGTAGTTAAAAACGTAACTAAAAATTTTTTGTTAGGCAAGATGCTGTATCTTATACATACAGCTTTTTTTATCACTATGATATAAAAAGAATAATTCCCGAATAAGGTCGGTCATAATTTATACTCATTTTGTTCTTTAGTCAAATTTTTCAAAATTATTCATACTTCAATAAATTGATGCTGTATGCTCAGTTAATATTGTTATTTTCAATGACACTTAATAGTTGGAGTTTACTCCTAATGCTCTTCTGATGAGGAGTATTTTTATATACCGCACTTTTCGCTTCTATATTCCACATACCTGTAATACCTCTATACTTTGCTACCCCCATAAAGTGAAAAACGTTTATTTTATCACTTCTGTTTACCTACTGCATTATCTACGAAACAAATACAATGAATTATTGTAGGCTAGAGAATAAAAATAGATAATAAAAAAAGAAATAATGAGCTTCTTTTTTACTGACTATTTTAACTGGTGGTTGTCAAATGGCTTGTAGAGGCTTTCTTTGTTACAATAGTCGAGTAGAAGTTTAAATAGACGATGGCTGTGGAAATGTTAGTGACTGCAATTTGTAGTTTTCTAATCAGTTTATTCACGTCCGTCATCTTGTTGATTGAAAAAATCACAAAAAAATAAGAACCGTCTAGCTTTGGCAGGTTAACGGTTCTTAGAATTACATTTGATTCCGACTTCTAATCGGGTAAATTGGGGCTTGTTAGCGCAAGTCCTTTTTCTTTTTCTTTATCTTTTTTATAACACAACTTTTTTTACTGACAAATTGCTATATTTATTCCAACAAAAATTAAAAACCATTCTGACGAATCGTATTTGAAATCAGAATGCTTTTTGCTTTTGTTTAAGACTCTCTAAAAATAACATAAATTTGGAGGATAAACGAATTATATTTTCTATAAAAATATACCAGGCATTTAGATTAAAAAACCTCTCATCTTCTCATAGATTAGCCACAATCGGTGATTTTACCACTTTTTTATCACTCATAACATGAGAATCACTTAACCGTAAGTTTGAAGAACATCATAAGTGTACGAAAAATTGTTATTTTTCGTAGTCTTATTTTGTCTTCAAAATAGTACAAAACCAATTATAACTTAACTTATTGTTTAAATCAAGTTTATTTCTAAAGATTACAAATGAAACTTTTACCTTAGCGAAACAAATTAACTGTCATTAACAAAGGGTTTATTTAGTTTGTTTATAAGAAAAATAACAATTTTTCGGATAAATACCTTATGGTATGCATGATAATAAAACAAATATTAACGTTTTTTTAAAAATGTTAACATGAAAGGATGGTTGAAGAATTAAATGAATGGTAATCATTTATTTCAAGAAAGATTAACTCAAGCAATAAATTTCAGTGGAAAATCAACGAATCAAATTGAACGTGAACTTGGGTATCCACGCAATGCTCTTCATAATTACAAAATGGGATCAGAACCCTCAGCCACAAGACTAATGGAGTTATCGCAATACTTCCAACTTCCACCGAACTATCTGATGGGGGTTATCCCTGATCATATCCCCAATAATCTGCGAGCTTACTTTGAGCAATTGAATGAAGAACAAAAGGTAGAAATGTTAAAAATCACACAAAAATGGATGCTGATAAAAATAGAAAAATTAAAGAAAGAAGGTAATTAAAGTGAATTGCTTACTAATACTAATATTTAATGATATTGATAATGTAGGAGGAGAAACGTGAAGAAATCCATACTTTTATGTATTATTCTAGCTGCGGTAATTACAATTCAAACTCCAATTTACGGAAAGACAATTTATAATCTAGAGACAGATTCATTTGATAATAAACAGAGACTCACTAAACTTAATGACTGGATGAAAACTGATTATATAGGAAATGGTGTCACAAAGGGTAGAGGTATTCCAGGTATGTGGAATTACGCATTTTCTAAAATTCCAGTAGAAGGAAAAATTTATGTAAGCTCAAAAAGTGGTTCAAAATATATAAAAACTGTGTCTGTAAATAATAAAATTGACACAGCCTTTTATGATGATTCTGAAAGCCAAATGTTAATTTTACCACCAGGATCTTCTAGACCTGACCAAGTTATTGAAAAATCAGATGAATATGCTTTATATACTCCTGGTGGGGAATTGACGAATAAAGTTACGGGTATTAATAAAGATGGTTCCGCTGAATTAACACTTGAAGCAACTACTGGAGGAGTTTTCTTAGAACTTACTAGGTTACTAGATAATAATGACTTACCAGAAAATAATTCTTTGGATACAAATTTTACTTTCAAAGGGGTAAAAAGTGCACTCGATATCTCTTTAGGTTTATATTTGAATCACAATACTGGTGGTGGTTCATACTCTAGTATGCCCAAAGCTTATTACTATGCTACGACTGATACAACAGTAGATATGTCTAATTATATAGCTCCTAATAAAACAAGTTTGTACTTAAAACAAGATAATGTAAATATTTTAGTAGGTGATGTTTGGGATTCATCTCTATATTTTAAGAGTGCTACAGATAAAGATGGAAATAGTTTAAGCTATAATCAATTAACAAATATTAAAGATCAAGTAGATACTTCTAAACCAGGAACCTATCAAGTATTTTATCAAAATGGTATTTCTTCAGAAGAAGGAAGTGTAGAGCGTATTTTAAATGTTAACGTCTTACCTAAACTTACATTAATAGTACCTACATCTAATGACTTTGGAAGTTATAAGTTAGGATCTGGTACACCCATACTCCCATGGAATCATAACAATAGTATTTGGGTAGAAAATAATAGCAATGATGGTTGGAATTTAACTGCTTCATTAAGTGGGGTAACTGACGGTTTAGAAAACTATATAATGAATAGTGGAAGATTATTAAAAGATAATAACTTAATTGCTCATTCAGTATCAACCGGAAACATAAATATAAGTGATGATTGGTCAGTCAATAAAGGACTATATATAGATTATAGTAATGCTAAAGAATTGAGAAAAGATAAAGCGGTTTTAAGTTGGAGTTTAACTCCGTCAACTAAAGGGATAAGTGAATGATGAAAAAAGTTTTATTATATATTGCTTGTATGGGAATATTGGTTAGTGTTTATTTTTCTTCACAAGAGGTTCAAGCAGATAGGGTTCAATCAAAGGTAACGGGAACTCTAATTGCACCCAAACCTTCTTCATCAGATAGAGAAAAGGCAAGTTCTCATAAAACTAAGGGACTTCCAAAAACTGGGCAAGAAAGTTCGTTGTCTTTTAGCGTTTTAGGGTTATCTTTACTTTTAATAGGTGGAAGTACTTGGTACTTTAAAAAGAAAGGGGAGGATAATCTTGTTTAAAAAATATACTACTTTATTTATTAGCGCATGTTCAGTATTTTATTTATCTTGTGGTTTAACTGCCTTTGCGGATATAACAAGTTCTACTGTAACAGGAGAAATCATATCTGGGGACTTTTCAATAGTCACTCCCAACGACTTGGATTTTAGTGCCCATTTAACGGGTCAAAAACAACAACTTAGTTTGAAACCTATTCAAACTAAAATAACTGATTATAGAGGACGAGATGAAGGGTGGCAGGTTACTGTGAAATCCTCTAATTTTGATAATTATGCTCAAAATTATCAACTTTTAATTAATGGTCAATCAGTTTCTAAAAGTGAGAATATTGTTTATAAGAATAATAAACAAATATTATTCAAAGAAATTAGTTTGCCTGTAAAAGTGGAAATTTCAGACAAAGCAAAGGCGGGTTCTTATGGTGCAAGTTTGGAATGGAATTTGCAACCTAATATAAAAAATTCAATAAAGGAATAGGAAATGAAAATGAAAAAAATTATTTTAAGTACTGTATTATGTGGAGGAATATTAGTAGCCTCATCTTCAATGTTAACTGTTCACGCTGATGATATACTTACAGGAACAACAGCTGTTAGTTCAGAAGTAACAAAGGGGGACGTTACTTTAAAAATTGATACAACTACTGACTTTGGGCAACAACCTTTGAGTGCTGTTGTTGACTTTGGGACAACAGATGTGAATTATACGGTAACCGATTATTCTGGTGATGTAAAGGGATTTACCATTGCTGCAAAATTATCAGATACAGATTCTAAACGCTCATTAAAAATTGGAGAAGTAGAATTATCTGATACAACAGCACCAGTTATTACAACAGATACAAATGTAGTAGGAGATAATACTAATAAAGTTTCTGCTGCTTTAAAATACACTGGGGTTAAAAAAGTTCAAAAATATGCATCAAATATTGAGTGGTCACTAACAAAAGGGACAACACGCCAAATCGCAGAATAAACAGATTAATTCGAAATGGGAGAGGAAACTCTCCTATTTTCAATTAAAAGAGAGGATAAAATGAAAAAAATTATCACACTACTTCTTCTTTTTGTGTTAAATATAGGAGGAAGTGGCGTACTAGCCAATGATACTCAGTCCCAAAAAGGAAGTTACTCTGTCTCAGCTATTCCTTCAATACATCAAACTGAAGGAGTCGAAAGTTTTTTTGATATAAGGTGGACACCATTATATACTGAAAATTTTGGAATTCTGATTAAGAATAACACCGATGAATCTCAAACTTATAATATTCGAGTTAATAAGGCACGAACAAATAAAAATGGTATTATTGATTATTCAGATTCTTCTGCCGAGTCGGACGCAAGTATATATAGACTGACTGAGATGATTCAACTTCCCAAAGAAGTAACAATTGGTGCAGGGCAAACCCAAAAAGTTGAAGGAACATTAAGCTTTCCCCAGGAATCATTTAATGGATTGTTAATGGCTGGGATCCATGTTTCTGAAAAGAAGAATCAAGGTAGTGAAGCCACCGTTTCTAATACTGTAGCTTACAATCTGCCTTTTGTCGTTAGAGGAGATAGCGATAGTAGACCAAAGGCAAAACTTTCACTTAAACAAACTTCACTTGAAAAACTTTCAAGTACTCAGAGTAGTTTAGATTTTTACTTATCAAATGAAGAAGCAACACTTCTGAAGGAAAGTGATTTTCAAGCAGAAATAAGAAATATAAGTGGTAAAGTTATTACCACGCAGTCTTCTAAATTGGATATTACTCCAGAAACGAAATTTATTTATCCTATAAAACTTCCTGAAAAAGTACAGGCAGGAGAATATAGCGTCAATTTAAAAGTTACACATGGAAAAGATAACTGGGAATTCAATAAAAAATTTACTATTACAGGAGAACAAGCAAAAGAGATTCATCAAAGATCTGGAATAAAAAATTATTCTCGGATAATTTATTGCATTATTATAGTGGCTATTATTTTTATAGGACTATTATTTCTTTTTTTAAGAAATAAACCAAAAATAAAAAGAGAAATAAATAACAGTTCACTATGTAGAAGTAACAGACGAAAAAAGAATAACTAATATTCAATACTTACTTTTATATCTATTAATCAATTCAGTTAAAATCTTATTTGAGATGTCTATATTTAATTTTTTACGAAATTGCAAATATAATCATTTTTTTCTCCAAAATTCATCTATAGCATCTTTTACTTCCGAGATGTCGGCGAACGCTTTTGCCAAAACTAAAAATGCGTTTAATTCCACAGATGAAGCAAAATACTTTCCATTTTGTGCTATTTTTATATCGAAATCTCGATATAACGATATTTTTTCATAGTTCTTACCTCCTTGGAGAACCGTAACGGATACTTTACTTAATCACCATATATTTCGGCATCACTCAATTTAAATATAACTAAAGTATCATCAGGATAGGATGCTAATTGAGTCGCAAAGACATCATCATCGTCTTTTTTTACTTTTGCTTTGATATTGATTGTCACTTTTTGATTCATCTCTAAAAGATCATCATAATATTTATTTGGGTGTAGATAGTCTAACGGGTAAACAAGATAGAACGACGGCGACTGGTAAAACTCGAAAAATGTGTGAAATGAAAGAAAATCAGGCTATTAATAAATTTATCAAAAATGGTAGCACTGTAGCTAGAAAAAAAGTGATTTTCGACGATTTTAATTCTCTTGCATTAAGTTGGTTTGAAAGTTATAAATTGACTGTAAAAATAAATACAATTAGGGTTGCAAATAATTTTCTTCAAGTTTATATTTTACCAGCTCTCCGTTATAACATAGTTAATTGTAACTTCTGCTGCAGTACCAGACGTGGTTGGAATTGCCAAAATAGGTAAAGAAGGGTTTTGGGTGTTTGCTACTCCCTCGAGGCTTAATACATCACTAAATTCAGGATTTGCAATGATAATCCCAATGGCCTTTGCCGTATCTTGAGGGGAACCTCCACAAATAGCCACAATCGCATCGGCATTATAATTCTTGATAAATTCAACACCATCTTTAACATTTTGAATTGTTGGGTTGGGAACAATTCTGTCATAAACTTTAAAAGCAATCCCTGAAGCTTCCAAAATAGACGTTACTTTTGTTGCAATGCCTAATTACATCAAACTTTTATCCGTAACTACTGCTACACGCTTGTAGCCCCGTGTCTTAATTTCGGTAGGAATACTCAAAATAGCGCCTTTCCCGTGATAAGAAGTTTCGTTCAAAATCATTTTATTTACCATTGTCTTTTCTTCACTTTTTAATCTGATAATTCAAAAACTTGAGTCAGAGCTATAGAGATTGGCGAATTATCATAATTTGTATCCATTACATCCTCCATATAATCCCACCATTTTCGATTTGTTACCGTATCTGTTATTTTTGAAAATAATTCTTCATCATCGAACTCTAAATAGCCAAATAAATAATGCGTTTCTTTATCCAACCAAATACTATATTTCGTACAGCCATGTGATTTGAGCATCTCTCGCATCTCTGGCCACAATTGATCATGACGTTTTTTATATTCTTCATGCTTATCAGGAAATACACGCATTCTTATTGCTTTCTTCATTTGTATCACCTTAATTTAAATAACCTGCTTTTGGAGTTACTCCAAAAGCATCTGCTAAGTCTAAAAGGTCTTGATCTGTAATACACTGTTTCACACCACCTTGTGCTTGAACAAACGTATAAACTTCAGCTGCTTTTTCAGCAGTTTCTATCAAACCGAAAGTTTCATCTAAATCACGTCCAGTTCCATAAACTCCGTGGAAAGGCCAAACAATCAAACGAGTATCAGCCATTTTTTCAGCTGTTGCCTCACCAATTTGGTTTGTCCCTGGAACCATCCAAGGAATAACAGAAACTCCTTCTGGGAAAACAACTAGACACTCTGTACACATCTGCCATAAAGTCCGTGTTAACTCTCTTTCAGATAAGTCGTGTGTAAAGGTCATCGCCAAAAAATGAGTTGCGTGGCAATGCATCACAACTCGATGTTTATCATCAACCTTCAAACGGGCAATATGACTCATGAAATGGCTTGGAAGTTCACTTGTTGGAACAGCTCCATCTTCAAGCCCCCAAAGCAAATCGATATTTTTCCCATTTTCTTGTACTCGGATGAGTCCTATATTTTTTTCAGGTGCCTCTTTAATATTTTTAAAATATTTCCCACTTCCTGTAACTAAAAAGTATTCTCCTGCAAGTTCAGATGCGTCAAAAATCATTGGAATACTACGTTTAACTTTCGTAACATCAGAAACTGCCTCAATTTCTTTTTTATCAAGAAGCAGAGTAATATTTCCACCATTGCGTTCATCCCAACCATGTTGGTACATATTATTAGCAGTATTGCAAAACTCTTTAAAAAAGTTTGTTTCTTGTAAAGTCATTTCTATTCTCCAAACCATTGAATAACACTGAAGTTTCTAACTAGTGCTCATTTTATTAATAAAGTCAATTTTTATCGATATATTTTTAATTTTTATTTGTTTCTAGCGTTCAGTTAATACTTCTTTTTCATATTTTTTGACTTCTTCATACCAATCAAGGCCTACAGGAGCCCCTTCTTCTAAGCAGAAATAATCCCAGACTGCTGAAAATGGCAAATCTTTATATTCTTCTGTCAGTGCTAAACGAGTTGTGAAATCAAAATTGAGTTCCACTTCTCTTAGTTCCTCTGTTGGTTCAAGTAAAGCTTTAAGTAACGCTTTTTGTGCATTACGAACTCCAATGACCCAAGCTGCAATACGATTGATTGTGGCATCAAAGAAATCCAGACCAATTGCAGTACGGCACAGTAAACCATTGCGGACAATTTCTTTCATTATTTCTTGCAACTCATCATCCATGATAATGACATGATCCGAATCCCAACGTACAGGACGACTCACGTGAAGCATTAATTTATCCGAGAAGAGAGACAAACTTGATATTTTATTTGAAACGACTTCTGTTGGGTGAAAATGTCCAGCATCCATCAAGATTGTTTTATTCCGACTTATTCCATAGCCCATGTAGAATTCATGGCTCCCAACTGTATAAGCTTCTGCACCAATACCAAAAAGTTTTGATTCAATTGTGTCTACTGTATAATTTTCACTGTATTCCTCTTTAAAAATTTCATCTAGAGACTCCATCAAACGATGACGTGGACTAAGACGATCTATTGGATTATCTTTACTTCCGTCAGGGACCCAAAAATTGTTATAAACGGGTTCGTTCAATTCTTTCCCAAAATATGCAGCGATTTTACGTGACCGTTTCCCATGTTCAATCCAGAAGTTACGAACTTCAGAATCTGGATGGGCAAGTGTATAACCATCTTTATACATGGGATGGCTAAAGAACGTTGGATTAAAATCCAGACCAATTCCCTTTTCTTTCGCCCACTCTACCCACTTTTCAAAATGTTTGGGTTCAATTTCATTTAAATCGACTTTCTCATCTGTATCTACATACATAGCATGTAAATTAAACTTATGTTTACCAGGAATTAATGAAAACGCTTTATCAGCATCTTGTCTAAGTTGCTCTGGCGTGTGTGCTGCTCCTGAATAATTACCTGTGGACATAATCCCCCCGCTTAAATCTCCATCAGGATTGAGGAAGCCACGCACATCGTCACCTTGCCAGCAGTGCATTGATATTTTTGTATTTTTTAGTGTTGCCATCGCATTTTCAACATCGACTCCAATAGCTTCAAAACGAGCTTTGGCATCTTCATAGCGCATTTTAATTTTGTTTGTATCAATCATTTTTTCTCCTTTTAAACTTAAGTATGTTTTAGTTATAACTTGGTTCTTTGATTCCTCTTGAATTATAAGTGCCCTCTGGTTTATATTCTTTAATTTCAAATGAGTTATAAACCAATTGGCGACCTGCTTTTACATCTTTTAACTCTTTATTCGAAATCATTTGCACAATCAAATTCCCTACTGCAGTCGCTTCCCCAAGTCCAGTATAAACTTTTCTACCCAATAGATTAGCTGTTAATTGATTAAGCACATCTACATTACTTCCACCACCAATGATATAAAGTTGATTAATGGTACTCTCACAAACAGATTCTAAATTTTCTATTTCCTCTTTATAACTAAGGGCAAGACTAGAGTAGATACAATTTGTTAATTCGCCAAGCGTTTTTGGTACGTGCTGATGATTTTCTAGACAAGCTTTCTGAATCTCTTTTATCATATTAACAGGATTGGTAAATCGTTTATCATTTACATCAATCATTGATTCAAAAAATGGTGTTTGGGTTGACAAGTTCGCCATTTCTGGAAAACTATATTTACCTCCTTCAAAAAGTCGTTGTACTTCTTGAACCATCCAAAGTCCCATAATATTTTTCAAAAAGCGGTATGTTCCATAGGCTCCCCATTCATTCGTAAAATTATTATCAAATGCTTTAGATGAATTGATAGGAATATTATTCTCAATTCCAATAAGCGACCAAGTCCCGCTCGAAAGATATGCCCAATTTTTTTCATCAGAATTTATACATGGGACTCCCACTACTGCACTGGCTGTATCGTGTGTTGCGACCGTTTTGACATGCACTATTGGTAAGTCAAATTGGTCATACCACTCGGTTAATAAAGGCCCAAGGGCTGTTCCTGAATCCACTAAAGGATTAAACATTTCTGGCCTAACATTCACCGCTGAGAGAAGGTCCTTATCAAAGTACGCTTCACGTAAGTTTAACATCTGTGTTGTTGAGGCATTTGTGACCTCAGTTACTTGTTTTCCTGTTAAAACATAGCCAATATAGTCTGGAATAAAAAGTATTTTATCTGCTTCAGCAAGTAATTCTCTATTCTCGGCATACAGTTGATACAATGTATTAAGTTCTAGAAACTGAATCCCAGTTTTTTCATAAATTACTTCTTTTGAAAAAAGTGTTTGAAATTCTTCAATTTTTGATTTTGTACGACAGTCTCGGTAACTTATTGGATCCGAAATTTTCGTGCCATCTTTGCGAAGCAAGACATAATCAACTCCCCAAGTATCTATCCCTAAACTACATTCTGTAATGCCCTTAGCCTTAGCTTTTTCAAGGCCGATAAATATCTCCCGTACGAGCGAATCTATATTCCAACGTTCATGGTGATTGACAAAATTGAAGCCATTTTTAAACCGATGAATTTCATCCAGTTGCAATTTGTCATTCTTAATTACACCATGAATAAGACGACCACTGCTTGCTCCAATATCTACTGCGATGTAATGGTTCATTTTATTTCTCCATAACTAACATTTTTGTTTCACGTTCTTTTAATCATCGAACTTTGTGCATTTATATTTTTATTTTAATCACTTTTGTTATAACTAACAATAACTTAAAATAGTACAAAAGTAACCTACTTACACCCTTTTTCAATTTGTAATAAGAATAAAAAGAATCAAATTCTCACTTGATTCTTTTTATTTGGATTTTAATATTTTATACAGTGCTCTATACTTTTCTTTATTGCGTAATCCTTTGTCTCTTCAAGAACAACGAAGCAATAAGGTTTGTATTCAGCAACTATTTGTAACACTTCTTTGACTTTCATTTGCCCTTCTAATACATTTACCGGAACTATTTTCTCATTATTGACAATAAAGTCTTTTAAGTGAAAAGCACAAATTTTATCACCAAACATCTTAAATCCTTGCTTAACAAGTTTCACTTGATCTAGATAATTATCAGAATTAATAAGATTTGTTGGATCGAAAATGATACCTAAATATGGAGAATTAACCTTTTCTACTAATCGTTTTATCTTCTCCAAGCTATGCAAAGGGTGATTTAGGCCTGGTTCAATCCCAATTATAACACCTTGTTCCTCTCCTTTTTTCACTAAGCGTTGAATGACACAAACCATATCCTCAAAAGCTTCTTCCGTGAAATTTTTTTCAGTATATTGAATTTGGGGTAAAACACAGCCCGTTTCTGACGCTACCATTGCAGCTCCAAATTCTTTTGCATTTTGAACAAAGAGTTCAAATTTCTCAAGGAGCTTCTCCCTTTCTTCCCTATCTGGATGTATCATGTTAATATAACAACTTAAAATAGCTACATCAACATCATATTCACCTAAAGTCTGTTTAATGTATCTTCCAAGACCTGGATTAAGTTTGCTTGGTTTATCTACTAGATCAGGAAAACTCATCCCCATCGCCAATTGTAAGTGATGTACTCCATATTTTTTAGCAGACCGAGCTAGTTCTTCAATTGATGACGCCTGTGATAGGTCGTGTCCTCGAATAGTAAATTGCCACATAATTTCCCTTCCTAGTCAACAAAATGAAATCAACAATTCCGTCAAAGCAAGAACAGTTAGGGACTGCCCATAAGGCATAGCAGTAATATCAATATTACGGTAGTGGTCAAGATTATCCCCAATTCCTGTACCGACAGATACTTTTTGAACCTCTCCTTCTTCATTAATTTCCTCAAGAAGCCCTTTAATGGCTTTATATGCCACTTCTTTATACTCTTGTGATAAATAACGTTTATGTACTGCTTTTAATATACCATACGCAAATCCTGCTGTTGCTGAAGACTCAAGGTAAGAATCTTGATCATCTAAAAGCGTATGCCACAGACCCGTTTCATCTTGTAATTGAGCCAAAGCCGATACTTGTGATTCTAGGATATTTATTAAGAATTCTCTTAAAAAGTCTCCCTTAGGTAGCCCTAAGATTTCGATAATTTCTGGAATCGCAATAGTCAACCAACAGTTGCCACGTGCCCAGAATGCTTCTGCATAGTTATGGTTCCCTTCAAAGCTCCAACCATGAAACCATAATCCTGTTTTATTATCTTGAAGATACTTTGCATGAACCAAAAATTGATACTTAGCTTCTTCGAGATATTCTGCTTTATTTAGTAACTTCCCGATTTTTGCTAATGGTAAAACTGTCATCATCAAAGTATCATCCCAGAGTTGATTTGTATTGGCAGGGCCATAAGTTGCGTGCTGAAGACCATTTTCTTTCGTACGTGGCATATCATTCATGACCCATTCTGCCCACTCTTCTAAATAAGGGAGATATTTAGTGTCTTTAGTGTCTTCGTAAAGATAGGCCATTGTCAAAAGAGGAGCCATTGTGTTCACATTTTTAGGAGGCGTACCTTCTTTCATGCGCCCTTCCATCCATTCGTTAACTACATCCAAAGATTTTTTATTTTTGGTTATCTTATAATTTTTATAGATTCCCCAAAGCCCCACTCCTTGTGGCCAGTTCCATATAGTCCAACTCTTATCATCTACTTTTTGCCCATCGGGTCCTAAGTTGAGCAAAAACTCTCCACTGTTATCCTTAATTGTTGTCAAATTTTTGACCATCAAATCAATTTTTTCTTCGACTGTATTTTTTTCTACAAATAATTTTTCTAAGATTACGTTATCCATATCGTCATCGTCCCCATATTTTTAATAAAAGCCATTAATATTTTTATTCATTGCCAACATCATTTTCCTATATTCTGGATCATTGCTAAGTTTAAACTTGTCATCTTCTAGATGATTAAACTCCTCTGCCAATAGGTAACTTTGTAGATAGAGTGCTATATGTTCTTTTGCAATACGTTCTTTATCTATAGCGTCAGCTTGGAAATTATTAAGCACTGCATATGCAAATTTTTCTGGGTCTATTTTTATTTTATTCATTGCTTCTTATCCTTCTCTGCTTTCTTATTATCGTATTTTATTGATTTCACGTAACTCACAACCCATACGTTCTGTAACATCACGGTTAAGTGGATAACCAAAGAAAAGAATAAGTGCTGAGATTAGTAAGCAAGCTGCTGGAACCAAATTTGCCAAGGTATAAATTCGATCTATAACTTCTGGTGACTGAATAGCTCCACCTGTTGTTGATGCTTGATAACCAATAATAGAAAGCATGATTCCGCCGATGGCTCCCGCACAAGCTTGACCAAATTTACGTGCAAATGAATTTACTCCATACACCGTCCCATCTTCACGTTGACCAGTAGTCCATTGATGATAATCAATAACATCAGTAATGAAAGCCCACACCATAAGATTAAAAAGACCGGCTCCAAGAGTTGCTACAAAGAGAAAGACTAAGTATACCCAAGGGTTACTAATCTTCAAAAAAAACATGAGGACGTAAAGTGCTGAAGATAAAATTAATGCTGCAATAGAAGCTTCTTTTTTACCAAACTTCGAAGTTAATTTAGAAGCAAATGGTGCAAGCACGGCTACCGTACCATATGTGAATAAAAGAGCGATAGATAACGCTTGCTTATTTTGAAAATAATCATTAAAGAGATAAGTCATATTTGTACCAGCAAGAATCTGATTAATAACGATAAATACATCCACAATAACCAGGATAATCAAAGCACGATTTTTTAACATCCCTGATACAAGATGTTTTGCTTTTACTGGTTCACTTTTACTAACTTGTACACGTTCCGTAGTCATTTGATAAGTCACATTATAAAATAAAAAGGCTAAACTGGCACATATGATTGAAATAATAAAGAATCGGTTACCTGAAATAACTTGTTGACCATTAGCGGCCGTAACGTACATAAATATCGGAATTAAGAAACCAGTTGAAGCCCCTCCAATAGCTGACCCAACTGAACGATATGTTGAAAGCACAACACGATCCTCCGGTTCCGAACTAATGGCTGCTGCCATCGAACCATATGGAATATTGATGGCAGAAAGAAAAATCCCAAAAACAATATAAGTGATAAAAATATAAATCATCTTACCGCCCATTGGTAAAGAATTTGTAAAAGGCAAAAATAGAATAATTGTGATTAAACAAAATGGCCATTTCATACGACGAATCCATGGGCGAAAACGTCCTTCTTTTGTTAAAACTGATACATCACACATACGTCCAATAGTCACATCGGTGAAAGCATCAATAATTCGTGAGAAGAAAAATAAACTTCCGACTACTGCTCCTGATACACCAAGTACGTTAGTATAATAAATCATTAGAAAGCTATTTACTAATCCCAAGATAAAACAATTGGCTAAATCACCACTCATATAACCTATTTTATCTCTCAAACTAAACGGTGCAACTTTTGACAGTTCATGTTCTTCCTCTATGTCTAGTGACATATCCCCTGCTTTAACTCTCATTTTTTCTCCTTTTTTAAAATAAATAACTAAAGATTATGATCGATTTTCTTTTATTAATCGGTTGTAATAAATTACTAAACTCCTTTCTTATTTATTTAATTGATATCTTAATATTATAAAAGAAAACGATTTCATGAAATGTCATAAATTTAGAAAACAGTGTCTAATTTACAGATGTTTCCAAACTAGTTTTTTTATGAGTTTTTTTATGATATGATACATATAGATAAAAGCTTCACAAGGATAGAGGATGATATGGAACTGTTAAATGACATTGCTAAAGAGTATCTATTCACATTAAATAATAAAGAAATAAGTCAAAGGAAAAGTGGTAATTTTGTTTTTGATTATCCGACCAAAGCTACAAATGATGAAAAAGAACTTCTTTCTTTCAGTAAGGAATTTTTTATAAAAAATAATCAAGTTTTTCTTTCTAAACATAATCGTTTCGCTGACTATCCTGAACATGATCATGAATTTTTTGAATTTAACTATATGCTTAGTGGGAGTTGTCATCAAAAAATCAATGGTAAAGATATCATTCTGAATAAAGGAGATCTCATTCTTCTAGATCCCAATTGCCGTCATTCTATAAAAGCGCTTGGAGAGAATGATATTTTAATCAATATTATCTTTCCACATAAATCCTTTGATATTAACTGGATGAATAATTTAGGGTTAGAAAACAACACTCTATTCAACTTCCTTATGAATGAATTATCTACGCATTCCAAAGGGAACTATATCAAATTTGAAACTAGCTGCAACGAAAATGTAAAAGTAATTATTCATCAATTAATAAATAAGTTTTATACTGGAAGTTATTTTTCAAATGAAATTATGAAATTTATGATACCTATCTTATTTATGGAGCTTATTGGTAATACACCTTACAAGTTGAATCACCCACAAAAAGATCGGGCTGAAAATCATATTATTGCAAAATCTCTCCAATTGATTTCGGAAGAATATTTTGAGATTACACTAGAGCAGTTAGCCAACCGATTGCATTATAATAAAAACTACTTGTCTAATTTGATCAAGAAGAAAACCGGTCATACTTTTACAGAACATTTAATAAGTGAACGTATGAAACATGCACTTCTTTTTATTCAAACAAGCACGGACTCTATCAGCGACATCTGTGAACAAGTTGGAATAAACAACAAATCTTATTTCTATCGTTTGTTTAAAGAGTATTATGGTCATCTTCCTACCCATTACAGAAAATAAGAATTAAAAAGCTTATATCGCTAGATATAAGCTTTTTGGGGGAATTTTTCTCATTATTAACTTAGAAGATTAGTTCTCTGATACTGATTTATAAGCACTCATAATTTTTTCAGCATTTGATTTAACAGCTCCAAAATCACCTTTCTCCGCGGGGGCTGTAAGTCCTCCTCCAGCACTTACAGCCGAAGCTCCAACTCTAAACCACTCAGATATATTTCCTTCATTTACACCTCCAGACGGCATAATGTTAATGTAAGGAAAAGGGCCTTTCAGATTCTTTATCATCGCTGGACCAGCAATATCTCCAGGGAAAAGTTTGATGAGTTCAGAACCATATTCCATAGCTTTTTGCGCTTCTAAGGGGGTCATAACCCCAGGTATATATGGAATTTGGTAAAGATTACAAATCTTAGCCACTTCCTTATTGAATGTTGGGCTAACAATAAATTGGGCCCCGGCAATAATTGCTAAACGTGCCGAAGTTGCTTCTAAAACAGTTCCTGCCCCAATCATAACCCCTGCCCCTTTATATATTGCTACAAGATTAGCAATTACATCATTAGCATGTGGTACAGAGTAAGTCAGTTCAATACTTTTAATACCTCCAGCTACAACAGCTTCCACAATTTTGATTGCTTCTTCTGCACTTTCTGCGCGTACCACTGAAACAACTCCAGAATTGATAATCTGATCTAATAAATCCGCTCTTTGCATTATAAATCTCCTTGATAATTATGACTCTCATAAAACTGAATTAACTGTTCACGATCAGGATATCCTTCACTGTCTCCAGTACTTTGGACAGCCAAGGCACCAATAGCACAAGCTCTATGTACAGCTACTTCAAGAGTTTTCCCTTCAAGTAAAGCAGATTCTAAGCCCGCAGCAAAGCCATCGCCTGCACCTACTGTATCAACGACTTTGTCCACTTTAAAACCAGAAACCGTATAAGTAGCGCCAGTTTTTGCTTTGACAAATGCGCCTTCGCCTCCCAGTTTTACCACGACACTTTCCGTCAGATTACTTTGGCCCAAATAAAAATCTGCAATTTCTTCTGGTTCACTCGACCCCATAAGTATCTGCCCTTCATTGATCCCCGGTAAAACAATCTGACTGCTCTTCGCTATGTCATTGAGCGTATCTACCATTTCTTTTTGATTTTTCCAAAGCGCTGGCCGCAGATTCGGGTCAAAGACCGTGGAGACTTCATTTTCCTGAAGTTTCTCATTAAATGCTCTAAAAGTTTGAAGTGTTCTTGGCGATAATGCTGGAAAGATGCCGGAAAGATGAGCAATTTGAACATCTGCTAAAGGAGACAAATCAATTTCGTCCATCTTCAAATTTGAAGCGGCTGAATTTTTACGAAAATATGAAGTAACCGGATCTCCCGTACTGACAAATTGCTTCAAATAAACACCCGTCAAAAAATTTTCATCATAAATTAAGTTTTCTGTATCCAACCCTGCTTCTTGTGCAGCCTCAGTGATAAACCGTCCAAAAGTATCTGCTCCAACTTTGGATACATAACCTGCACTGTGGCCCAAACGCTTGATACCAAGTGCAACATTAAATTCTGCGCCTGCCAGATATTTCTTAAAATGTACTGCTTCATCTAAGCTAACATCCACATCTTGTGAGGCCATCACAACTAGTGGCTCACCTATTGTTATAAATTTTGGCATAATTCTTTCTCCAAGGTTCAGTTCTTTATTTTATGGTTGCTTACCAATGTAGGCTAAGATTCCACCATCTACGTAAAGGATGTGACCGTTGACAAAATCAGAAGCATTCGAAGCTAAAAAGACTGCTGGGCCTTCAAGATCTTCTGGTTCCCCCCAACGTTCTGCTGGTGTTTTGGCAATGATAAAGGAATCAAAAGGATGACGTGAACCGTCTTCTTGTAACTCACGTAAAGGCGCAGTCTGTGGTGTCGCAATGTAGCCAGGACCAATGCCATTACATTGGATATTGTATTTACCGTATTCTGAGGCAATATTTTTGGTCAACATCTTCAAACCGCCCTTGGCAGCTGCATAGGCTGAAACTGTTTCACGCCCAAGCTCTGACATCATTGAACAGATGTTGATAATTTTACCGCCACCTTTTTTCATCATACCTGGAATAACAGCTTTAGAAACGATAAATGGTCCATTCAAATCAATATCAATCACTTGACGGAAATCTGTGGCTGACATTTCAATCATCGGTGTACGTTTGATAATACCGGCATTGTTAACCAAGATATCAATAGTGCCAACTTCTTTTTCAATTTGCTCAACCATTGCATTAATTCCTGCTTCATCTGTCACATCACAAACATATCCATGCGCTGTAATGCCTGCTTCTTGATAAGCTGCCATGCCGCGATCAACTGCTTCTTGGTTGATGTCATTAAATACAATCGTTGCTCCAGCTTTAGCATAGCTTGATGCCAAAGCAAAGCCGATACCGTAAGTCGCTCCTGTGACAAGGGCGATTTTTCCTTCGAGTGAAAAGGCCTTTAAAATATTCTCAGTCATAATTTTCTCTTTCTTTTTCGTTTATTTTTTATTATTTAAGTTCATTCATTGGAACGATATCCATATCGTCATAAGTGATATTTTCACCACACATTGCCCAGATAAAGGAGTAATTACTTGTGGCTACACCTGTATGAATCGACCAACTTGGGCTGATTGCCGCTTGTTCATTTTGGAGCACCAAGTGTTTTGTTTCATCTGGTTTGCCCATGAAGTGGAAAATTGCATTGTCTTCTGGTAGCTCAAAGTAAAGGTAAGCTTCCATACGACGTTCATGTGTATGACATGGCATTGTGTTCCAAGCAGAGCCTGGTGCGAGAGATGTTAAGCCCATTTGAAGTTGGCATGATTCGACTTGGTTTGGATGAACATATTGGTTGATTTTACGTTTGTTCATGTGCTCATCATCCCCAGGTGTCAAGGGGTTAATGTTTGCTAAAGCAATTTTTTTATTCGGATATTTTTGGTGCGCTGGAGCAGAAGCTACATAAAATTTAGCAGGATTTTTAGGATCTTTTGATTTAAAGATAACTTCCTTTGTACCCTTGCCGATATAGTAGCCATCACGATGAAGCACTTCATCTTCTTGACCTTCAATAATGATACTTCCAGCCCCGCCGATATTGATAATGCCAAGTTCACGGCGTTCTAAGAAGTACTCAACACCAAGTACCTTGTCTAAGACGATTTCCAAAGGTTCTGCTGTCGGCTCAACTCCGCCAAAAATCAAGCGGTCATTGTGCGAATAAACCAAATGTATAAAGTTAGGTTCGAAAATGGTTTCTACTGCAAATTCTTCGCGTAGCTCTTGTGTTGTAAATTGTGCAATATCCTTGGGTGAATGTGTGTAACGGGTATCCATTGTTTGATTGTTCATCTGATGCTCCTTTATTTACTTGTCTATTATAAAATTGATAAACCGATTTACTAAACCGATTTACTAACCTCTATTGTATTCGCTTTCAGCTGTTTTGTCAAGTATAAAAAATACCAAAGGATGTTTTTCCTGTGGTATTTTTATAGTGAATGTCTGATTTTTAGATCGGAATCCACAACTGTAAGTTCTGCTTTTTGCACTTTGGCTTCGATATTTTTGACCAAAATATCCGCAGCTGTGTACCCTATCTTTACGGGGTCCTGAACGATAGCAGTCAGTCCTGGGCTAATAAGTTCGCCCAGAGCACCGTCATCATAACCAACCACTCCCACTTGTTCTGGCACAGCAATTTGCTTATCTTTTAGGATTTTAATAACACCATAAAGCAGACCACCGTTGAAAGCATAGAGGGCTGTCTTTTTATCGTCTTTACAGAAAGGCTCGATCTTTCCCCAAAGCATTGGATCACTTGTAAAGAGATCTTTAACCTCTTCAGTAAATACTTCTTCCAGTTCAATTTCTGTCTCTTTTATTGCTTCGGTAATTCCTTCATAGCGTTTTAGACGTGTTGAAGAATTCTGCATTGGCGGAGTTAAGATGACAATCCTTTGATATCCTTCTTTGACAATCTTTTCAGCCAATACTTTGGATTGATCACCGTTATCAGAGATAACAGCTGGCCAAATAAGGGGGTGAAGGTAACGGTCGACTTGGACTAAAGGCAAGTCTGAATCAATCGTCTTGTAATCGGCCGCTGCAGCTTTAAGAGGTTGAAGAATAATGCCGTCAACTTTCTCGTCTAATAATTTTTCAATATTGTATTGTTCATACTCTTCATCCAGGTCCGAGTTCATAATAAGCGTATGGTACTTGGTATTTTGCAATCTTTCCATCATCCCTTTTAATAAACGTGAGGTATAAAGGTTGGAAATGTCGGTCACTAAAATCCCGATGAGTGAAGAATAACTGGACTTTAAAGCACGCGCTTGACGATTCGGACGATAGTCGAGTTCTTCAATTTTATCTTGAATCCGTTGCCGTGTCTCTTCTGACATCCCTGCAAATTTACCATTTAAAAAATTGGATATGGTTGATTTTGATACCCCAGTTAATTTTGCGATATCGTTGATTGTTACTTTTTTAGTCATATGCCCTTATTATACGATACTTTGAAAAAAATAATAAGAAAAAAGTTATTTTTCACTTGTCTTGCTCCATTTTGAATCTTGCTCTGGTGTCATTGCTCCAGTGATCAGACTTATCAAGCGGTGCTGACCAGGCTGAATCTTTCCCTGAAGACAAGGAAAAATACTCCGTGGATACAGCACATTGGTATTCACTTCTGGCCGCACAATGTCTGCTTCGTCATAGCCTTTGAGCGCTCTGATACTACTTCTCCCCAATGGCGTGTCTATTTGAGCAAATTTACGATCAGAAAAAGTTGAGCTATCCTCAATCGTAGTGGAAAAACCGCCTTCTGCCACAAACAATACTTTTTCCGTTCGGATATCGTGGATACGCAGATGCGCTTGACCTAAAGGAATAATGGTACTTTTGATGTGGACGCCTGGCATCGGCGACCAGTAATGCACCACACGATCTTCAACGATTTCAAAGTCATCGTCCTTGGCATGTGCTCGAAAATACAGCCCATCTTCACTCAACGCTAAAGTGTTATCAAAGGCACCTTCAGCATAAAAATAAGCCCCCTTGGGCACACTAAAACCAAACTGCGTCGAATAAACAAACTTGCCATATTTGGCTGGTGCATGACTCTGATTTTCGATAAACTGCCCAGCTGGATAAAACATAACCTGCTCCGAATGGGAGCTGTGCTCAACCAAGGCGCGCATTTCTTTAGAAACCATCCGCTGACGCGACAGATGCGGCAATTGTTTTTCAACTTGCCAAAAAGGGTGTTGACGGTCAACTGCTAAGAGTAAAAATACCTTAAAAGCCCAGTAAGGCGAGCCTGCTGCGTTATAGTTTTCGGCCATATTGAGATTGGGATAGGCATAACCAACATTTAAAATGCCATTTGCAGTAAAAATTGCTTCACGAAACCAGGCTTGCATATGAGTTGAAAAGAGCGCTTTAACCTTTGCCCAAGACAAGGCTTCCAAATCCGCAAAAACTAAGGCTGACCAAAAAGCTCCCTGTGCAAAACGATATGTCAAACTTCGTCCAAAAGGCACTGCTCGTCCTTTTCGATCAAACCAATACTGATAATCCTGTGCAAATAAAGTTGCTCTTTCCCTAATCTTTTTAAGCCGTTCAGCATCTTCATGAGGCTCTAAAAATTTTGAAATGAGCAAGCTATAGTAATGAAAGGCCCAAGGAATATAATAATCCACCTGACTTTCCTTACCGTCACAAAACCAGCCCTTTCCTTGATAGCAACTATCAATGAAGGCGAACTCTTGATCGATTATTTCTTGAGAATAAGGCATCTCCAAGTTTTTCATAGTGACATTGACCAGAATACGGAAAAAACGCCAGTTATTTTTCGGAATTTTGTGTTCATTGATTTGGAGGAGCCAATGGGCTATATTTTCTTTTTCTTGCACACTAAAGTCTTGCCAGATGGTCTCCTTATTGAGCAGCAAACAGGTCGCTAAAGCTGCCATTTCGACAAATTTTTGGTCGTAGTTGGCAAGCTTGCCAAAATAATGCTTGCTTGTAGGATCTGTTCCCGCAACAAAGGAAGCATGAATTTCTTCTTTGAGAAAAACATCTTCATTTTGACGGAGATAAGGTCCAATCGCCCAGACCAAACGGCTAAAGGTTTCCATCTGACTTGTCTCCTCATCATAGATAGCACCGTGACTGTCTCCTAAGTCGATATGACCAAAACCATTCATTTTTTCTTTGAGTGGTTCAAGCATAAGTTTGAAACCATGTGTGACCTCTTCATACGAGTCCCATTTTAAAGCTTTTAATTTCTTTTCTAGCATTTTATCTCTTTTCTGATGAAAATATCCCAAGACTTAGCAAGGGATAGATGTGCTCTTATTGAACAGGCTTATTTTTTCCAAAAACTTCAATTTGGGTCAAGGCAGGGAAGGGCGAATCACCCTGTACCTTGTTTAAATGCCCCAGCTTGATAAAAGTGGTCTGTTGTGTCGGGAATTTAAAGTTTTGAAACTCTGTATGCTTTTCTGTGTCAAAGGTCATACAATCGCCATTCGAAAATGTAACTTCTACGCTTTGCCAATAACTATCGTGTGGGAAGTCACAGCGGAAAAGTAAGTTCAGTTGGTCCACTTCAACATTACGCCCAAAATCAATAGTTAATTCTGCATCTGCCTGCTGATTAATCCCCCATGAAGCAAAAGGGTAAGAACCATGTGACAGGTTAGCACATTTACCATCTATGGCATTTTTTGCGAAAAAGACCGACTCGTCCCGTGTCTCGACATTGGCTGAAGCATGCGGATACAAACCGGAACTCTCTTTTTGATCGTGCGCATTAAAAGAAAGATTTTGATAGTTTGTCTTTTCAAAATACCGAGCTTTGCGCACAGTCAAACTATGACGTGCAGATTTAAACGCCGTGTCGACAGAGGACTTTCGCAGATTTTCTGCTAAAGGGATTTCGTATAACCACTCTTCCCGAGTAAAATAAAGAAGTGATGGCGCAAGAGTTTCATCAAGCTGAACCATATAATAGCCTGGAACTTCATCTACTGTAACACGAATCTTGTCTCCCACTTGATACACATATTCCTTTATACCTAGTGTACAAAGCTGGTTTCCTTGAGCCATGAATGGTGCATATTCTTTCTCATGGTCAATTTTGCCAGAGATGTTTTCCTTGTTCTTGTTAAGCAGTTCAATTTTTATCATTCTTTGTTCCTCGTTTTTCTTTACTCAGGTTGTTTGCCGATATAGGCAAGAATTCCGCCATCAACATATAGAATATGCCCATTGACAAAGTTGGAAGCCTCTGAAGCAAGGAAGACAGCTGCCCATTGTAAATCCTCCGGTTTCCCCCAACGTTCAGCTGGTATTTTCGCGATAATAAAGGCATCAAAAGGATGACACGCACCATCAGCTTGACGTTCACGCTGGGGTTGTGTTTGTTCAGTAGCAATATATCCAGGGCCGATACCATTACACTGAATATTATATTTGCCATACTCAGAGGCGATATTTTTGGTTAACATTTTCAGAACTCCCTTTGCTCCGGCATAAGCCGAAACAGTTTCACGGCCCAACTCCGACATCATGGAGCAAATATTGATAATCTTGCCTCCTCCTTTTTGAATCATCGCAGGAAGAACAGCTTTCGCCATAATGAAAGGACCTGTGAGATCAATATCTACAACCTGTCGGAAATCGCTTACTGTCATGTCAAGCATCGATTGTCGTGCGATAATGCCCGCATTATTCACCAGAACATCTACACTTCCGACTTCTTCTTCAATCTGCTGCATCATAGTCGCAACTGCTGCTTCATCTGTGACATCATAGACGTAGCTATATGCCTTAATTCCTTCTTTTTCGTAAGCTGCTAAACCCGTTTCTACTCCCGCTTGATGCCTCGCATTAAAAACGATCTTTGCGCCTGCTTGGGCATAAGCAATACCAAGAGAATATTCAATATGAACCTTTTGTCCTTATACGGTCTATGAAAAATTTTCCAATGACTCGGAATTGTGTAAGTGAGGTAAGTCATCCGAAAATTCTTCACACACCGTGCAAGACGAATGCCTTATACAATGTGTGTTGTGTTTTATTTTGCTGGTGGCACAGGTAAACCTAAAATACCAAGTGCACTGAGAACAATCGTGAAAATTAAAACCAACCAGATAACACGTGTAGAGTTCAATTTCTTTTGGCCCAACATCCAGTAAGTTAACAATGTGAGCAAAACTGGGATTAAGGCTGGCAAGATTCCATCTAATGTCGCTTGCATTTCTAATTTGACACCATTATTTGTGTAAACCAGTGGCGTAGCTACCTTGATAACCGTTGGAATTAAAGCGCCAATAACAGTTACACCTAGAACAGTTGCCGCATTAGTAAAAGCAGAGAGTTTATCTTTTAATGTGGTTACTAATTTTACTCCTTGTTTATACCCTAGCGGAAGTAGAGCAGCACGACCAAAGAGCAAGGCAATATTTGCAGCAATCCAAAGGAGACAGCCGACAGTCGAACCTTGTTGAGCTAAAGTTCCTGCAACCGAACCAAAGATTGTCCCCCAAATAACATGGAAAAGTGAATCTCCGACACCTGCAAGTGATCCCATGAGGGCTGTTTTTAAAGCCGCCACAGTTTCTTTCGCTTTATAACCTTCTTTTTCTTCAATGGCTACATCAATCCCCATAATCAAGTTACCAAAAATAGCATTGGTATTGAAGAATTGGTTATGCGTTTTAGCCATATCTTTGAGTTCTTTATCGTCTTTGTAAAGCTTTTTCAGAACAGGCATGATGCCGTAAAGATAACCTGAACTCATCATGCGTTCATAGTTCCAGTTGAGCTGACTTCCCAAGATATAACGCCAGCTAATTTTATTTAAATCTTTTTTTGTAATTGATTCTTTATTGTTATTCATCACCGTCAAAGCCTCCTTCAAAGTTTTGGCCATTTGTTGTACCTGCCTCAGCTGGTGCAGGCTTTGCGCTGTCACGTTTGAACACCAAGAGTGCTGCGACTACTCCGACAATCGCAATCCCCATCATCGGAACTTGTAAATATGCTGCAAGGAAGAAACCTACCATAAGATAGGGAATGTATTGTTTCGTTGGCAAATAACGTAAGAGTATCGCCACACCGACAACAGGCAATGTGCCCCCAGCAACTTGAAGACCAGTCATCAACCATTCAGGCATTGCATTGGTCAAGGTTGTTACAGCAGCATCACCAACGATGAGCATGAGTAAGATGGGAATAGCACGAGAAAGCCCCCAAAGAAATGAACCAGAGAGAACCAAACGTGGTATACGACCGTATTGCTCTTTATCAATAGCTTTGTCAACTCTGTGAAGTAGGAAGACATTACAGAACCGTGCCACAACGTCAAGTTGGAGCATCAGAAGTGAGACAGGAACAGCTAAACCAATACCGTATGCTGCGCCTTTCTCTGAAATAATAGCGAATGCTGTACCCAAGACGGCACCTGTGAAATAGTCAGGTACAGAAGCTCCACCAAAGGCTGCAATTCCTAAGCGCATAAGCTGGAGGGTACCACCGACCATTAAACCAGTCTTCAGATCCCCCATGATTAAACCAGAAATCATACCGGCAATGGCGGGCTGAGTCAACGAATTCGAAATCAATGAATCATTGATAGCAATAAAGGCAAAAATTGTCATTAAAATGATTTGTAGGACTGTTAAATGCATTTTATCGTTCTCCTATTTTGTTAAGCTTTTCCATAAAGTCAATGGCGGGCTCACTTGGAACTAATTGGGCCGTGATTTTAACACCAGTAGCAACAATTTCTTGGAAGATATTTTCTTCTTCCGGCATGACTTTGATGCTCTTTGTGACTTCTTTTGAGCCTTCTTTATAGCTCATGTTCCCTACATTAAGACTTTCAAGTTTTCCCCCTGCTTGAATAAATTTTAAAACATCGGCAGGTTTTTTAAAGAGAAGAAAAATCCGTTGTAAGCCGTATTTCCCCGCATTGATATTTTCTGCGGCTTGGGTTACCGGAATAACTGAGAGTCGCATTGCTGACGGACAAGCCATGCGTAAAGATGATTTTTGCAAGTCATCGGCAGCTGCCTCGTCATTGGCGACGATGATGCGTTGTGTCCCTAAACTTGAAGACCAAATCCCAGCCACTTGTCCATGAATCAAGCGCTCATCAATACGTGTGTTAACAATTTTTGCTTTGCCTTGGTACTCAGAATAATCTGCCATATTAAGCGTTACTGCTTCTTGTGCTTTTGCTTCATTCAGCAAGTTTTTCGCATTAACCAGCGTTGTCCTGCTCGAAGTAACCAAATCATCAGCGGACGCAGTATCACTCACTGCTGATTCTAAAACAAGAGAGAGGTTCATCCCAGCGATGATAGAAACATTATCATTATCTGTAAAATGCTTTAATGCCACGTTACAAGGTGTTCCTCCAAGTAAATCAGCAATGATTAAAGTTTCACCCTCTAAGGTCTGCATCTTTTCTAATAACTCTTTTTCAAACTGAATATTATCACTATCCTCGGGCATACATACCACATGCATCTGTTCTTGCCGTCCGATGATCATCTCGAGACTTTCTTTCACCCCTGCAGCCATCGAACCATGACTAATCAATACTATGTTTCTCATTTGACTCCTTATCAATCACGCAAGCATTCTTTTATTTAACATGTTATCTTCTTGCACCATCAGTATATAACATATTAAGTGGCTTGTCAAGAGATAATGTACACGTTTACATGTTTTTTTATAAAAAGCTCCTTAAACCGCGCTCTAAAGCCCTATATATACAGCTTGCATATTCCAACTTAACATGTTATCATTCTAATATAAGTTATATAGATAGGAGTATTTCTATTGATTCCAAAGTATGAACAAATCAAACAAGACTTATTATCTGAAATCAAAAATCATAAATTTATCCCTGGGGATAAATTTTATTCAGAAGCCGATATTAAACGAAAATATGAAGTCAGTTCTATCACTGCGGTGAAAGCCTTAAATCAATTAACAAGTGCGGGATTCCTCTACCGTGTTCAAGGAAAAGGGACCTACGTTTCTAAATCGAAAATTTCCCAAAATGTTAAATTCTCAGATATAGAGTTACATTCTCAAGACCACGAAACTGTCAAAGTTCTGTCAATAAAAAAAGGAAATGAGCCTTCAATCCTTAAAGAGCTTGGACTTGGATCAGACCAAAGTTATTATAAAATCGTTCGGGTGCGTTATTTCGATGGAACACCCTTTCTCTTACACTTTACGCACCTCCCAAAAACTTTAGTCAAAGAGCCTGTGTCAGATCATTTGGAAGACTATTCGAGTGTCTATGAGCGAATAAACAAAGACTTTGGCATCGATCTTTATTCCATGTCCTCTGTCGAAACAAATGAAATTATTTTTCCGGATGAAAGTGAGCTGTTAAACGCACTCAACTTAAGCTTCCGCGAACCTGTTGTTAAACAAGTGAAACACACCTACCTAGTGGATAAGAGCGTTGCTGAATATATTGTCAGCTACAAACATTGGAAATATTTCAAAACAAAAATAGAAGTGGATGCCGAATAGCATCCACTTTTACTCTTGTTTTATTTTTACTTTTAAGTATCAAATAGCGGATGACTTGAAAAAGTTAAGCTTTTAATTTCTACCCCTTCTGTTTCAAACACAAGAATTTTATTCTCTCCTTCATGAAGAAACTCCTGAGGACAATACAAACTGTAAACAGGTCCTTGGTTCCAATAACGACCAAGATTCTTACCATTCACAATGATGACACCTTTACCATAGTTTGAGCAATCAATGAAAGTATCTGCCACCTTATCCAAGTTAATATTAAAGTGATAAAAAGAAGGCTGTGCTGGATTTTTCCCCGCACTAAAGTCAATTCCGCTTAACTGTTCTGCAGAGAAATCTAAAGGATATTGTGTATATCCTAGGTGAAAATGTATGTCGTGCATCATCCCCCCAAGTATCCCTTTTCGCTGGCTTGAATGATTAAACTTAAAGCCATAATTGACACGACCTAAGTTTTCCACTAAACAGTCCACTTGAATCTCTTCTTGATTTTTCGCTACACCAAGTAATATTTCTTGCCCAATTTCTTCTTGGTATTGTGTTTGTTTGTGTTGACCATCCATATAGAGTTGCAGGCGGTCGTTGGCTTCAACAATCTTAAGTTTGGTCTCTTTACCATAGTTTTTCAAGACAGTAGAATAAAGCATATAACCATAGCCTGTGCCTGCTTCTTCTAAAGTGAGAGGATAAGCGGTTACTAAAGCCCTCATCATGTTGTCTTTGGTCTTAAATAAAGACACACTCTCTGAAACATTAAAAGAACCAAGATTTTCAATTTTCTTGACACGAGGCTGCGCTTGCCATACATTGGGGCACACTTCTTTGATTGCTTTTTGAACAGCGTAATATTTGGCGGTGGGCTCACCTGCTTCTGTAAGCAGGGCATCGTAATCATAGCTGGTAATTTGCGGTAGATTTCCTGTGTCACGCGCAGAGCAGCCATTATAAAAACCAAAGTTGGTACCACCATGGAACATATAAAGATTAAGCGAACCAAGCTCCAGCATGGTTTTAACTTCATCTGCTAAATCTTGCGGATCACGTTTAATAATTGGTTCCCCCCAGCGATTGAACCAACCATCCCAATATTCCATGCACATGAGCGGCCATTTTTTGCCGTGTTCTTTCATAAATCCTGCGAGCACTGCCACGTTTTCTTTCGAACGACTGCCGAAGTTTCCTGTAACCAAAACATCATCTTCGATCAAAGAACCCGCATCAAGCGCTGCCTGCCAAGCACCATCTGAAGTAAATAAGGGTACATTAATCCCATATTTTTTCATAAGTGCCATCGTTTGGCGAAGATACTCCTTCTCCATCCCATAAGAACCATATTCGTTTTCAACTTGCATCATGATGACAGGTCCACCTGCAGTAATTTGCAATGATGAAATATAAGGGAGTAATACCTTAAAATAGTTTTCCACCTTAGTCATAAATCGTGAATCTGTGGAGCGAAGACGCATTCCTGGTTCCTTCAGTAACCAGGCAGGAAGTCCGCCAAATTCCCATTCGGCACAGATATAAACAGAAGGACGTAAAATAACCATGAGCCCTAAACTTTCAGCCAATCTAACGAAAGCACGAATATCTTTCATACCTTCAAAATTAAACACTCCTTCTTCAGGTTCATGTATATTCCAAGGAATATAAGTTTCTACAGTATTTGCACCAAGTGCTTTCAGATTATAAAGGCTGTCTTCCCACTGACTTTGGGGAATTCTAAAGTAATGAATAGCACCACTTATTATTTTAACTGGCTTATCGTCCAGCATAAATTCTTCTTTTATTTGAAATGTTTTCACTACTTCTCCTTACCAGTATCGGTTCCATTGGTTATTTGCTAAGCGCATGAGCGCTTCAAAGTAGAAATAATCTCCCCAGAGGTTAGGTTCATCAATGCCTTTTCCTTCTGCAAAAGCATATACACCATGTTGCAACAAACCTTCATTTCCCTCTGGTGCATCTGTATAAAGTTCCCCCAGCTGATAAATAAGCCCCTTAGCAATACCTTCTGCTTCTGAATAAGCTTTTTGCTGGGCAGCTTCTAAGAAGCCACAGGCTGCAACGGCTGCTGCTGAACTGTCTTTAGCAGATGGTTCTTCATCTGTATAATCAAAATCCCAATACGGAATGAGATCCTTAGGCAAATGGTTCAAGAAAACTTCTACCACGGAAGGATATACCTCAGGAAAAATAGCAGAATGAATATAACTTTCATTAAGTGGAATACCTAAAATAGCCCACGCCTGCCCACGCGCCCAAGTTGACGTATCACTATGTCCTTGGTGTGTAGCTCCATATGCAGGTTGCCCTGTTTCAATATCAAAATAATAAGTATGATAAGTACTTGCATTGTCACGGAAAACTGTTTTGAGCAAAGTCGCATAATGCTTCAGTGCGACTTCTTTGTAAATTGATTTACCAGAGTATTCTGTTGCAACAAAAAGTAAGGGAAGATTGATGAATGAATCAATAATGACACGATATTCTTTGGAGTCTCCATACTTGCCCCAAGCTTGAATAAAATTGCCTTTTTCTTGAAAACGATTGAGTAAAACATCTGCAGCTTGAAGTAAAGTCGCTCGATAAGTCTCATTTCCAGTTAACTTATAGGCCGCTCCCGCTGACAGACTATATAGAAATCCGATATCATGATGGTCTAGCACAAAGTGATCGTCTAATCTTTTTTGGAAACTCACCATGTTGGCTTCAATACGATGTAAAAATTTTGCATCCCCGGTATATTCATAAGCCAAGGCTATCATCCCTGTCCAAAAACTGTTGGTCCAGTCATCATTTCCCTTGATACGATATTTCCCATCTGTGGCACAAGCCGAAGGAAAATCATAACCAAAGCGCTCCATGTTTCTTTCAATTTTTACAATTATTTTCTTTATTTGACTCTCCAGCCAGGACTGGTCGATATTCTGACCGAGCTGAATTAATTTTTTCTTATTCGTATTCATAACTCAACCTTTCTTAATATATTAACATGTTATATTATAACTTTTACTTGATAAAATAGCAAGGAATTTTTGATAGTCCAAGAGAAAGCTACAGCTGATATCTTTATTCCTTAAAAATTTCCAATCCCTCAGCAACACCAAAGTAAGCGTTATCTTAATTAATTGACAATCTTCTTAACATACTATATACTTACTCATAGATAATATAACATGTTAAATTATTCTACTTATTATATAGTAAAGGAGAATCCAAAAGTAAATAAATAAAAGATTTAGATTAACTGTTCTAAGTCTCTTTTCGTTTACTTTAAAAACAAGCATTGAGAACATAAATAAATACATGGAGAATATGAAATGATAAAAAAACTATTTTATTTTATTGCTTTCTTACTTGTGAGCATTTCAATAAGTTTTACCTTCAGTCAACAAGCTACAGCAGAGAGTTATACTTCTGACTTCAGTAATCAGCTTGGGACTTGGGAAGATTTGGTTGGTCAAGCGGATAGAAAAATCTCTCAAGGACAGCTGAATATAGCCAATCAAAAGCTCGCTACAGGTTATGAGAGTATCTCGCTGAATACAGATACAGGAAATCGTAGTTCTGGTGATGTACAAATAGCTTTTGTATATAAGGGACAAACAAATTTTGGGCTTGTTTTTCGCGCTGGCGCAGGAAACACCAAAAATTATCAGTCCTTTGCTTATATGAATAATGGAAACTGGCAGCTTGGTCAGCCAGGAGGCAAATGGATAACAGATATCCACAGTCAAAGTCTCGAGGTCGGACAAACCTATAAGCTACTTCTACGTTATCAGGGCACGAGTGTTAAAGCTTACCTTAACGGCAAGATAATCTATGGTAATCCCCGTGTTACTTACAGTGATGGGTCAACCATCGATGGGGAATGGACTGGAGCCACAGGTTTACGTCTTTTTGGTAATCTGAGTCAGTTGTCGCTCTTATCACTGAAAGCCGGTGAAGTGAACAGTATACCTGAAGTTTTAGATACACAACAATTTATAAGCTTACGTGACAAGTGGAGGCAACAATTAGTCACTGAAAATTATGATGCTAACAATACACCACTCGTCAAATATGTGAATACTTTGTCCGATAATTCTAAAACCCTTTACCAAAGTATAAATCGCAGCCCTGATCGAAAAGAGTTATGGCCTTTGAAAGCCGGCGATACTCCTTCTGCAAATCTGACGACCCAATTTTCTAACCTCTACCTCCTCTCACAAGCTTATGGCACGAAAGGGACAGATTACTATCTCAATCCAGATCTGCTCGCTGATATTCAGTCTGGCCTTGATTTTTTGGTAAGTCAAAAGGGCTACAATGGCCAGAAATATTATGGCAATTGGTGGGATTGGCAAGTTGGTATTCCTCAAAAATTTATTGGCAGCTTAATGATTATTGGTGATAAGCTACCGTCAGATAAAATCCAAGAATATAGCAAGGCCATCCAGTCCTATGTTCCTAACCCTTATCAACAACTCTATACGAAAGCACAGGATGTATTTGTTGATTTGGCTTTCATTCCTAATTTTTCAACTACAGGAGCAAATAGAACAGATTTAGCCTTATCCGTGCTTGGCTTAGGAATTTTACAAGAAGATGAAAGTAAAATCGAACTGGCATCAAACAGTATCAAAGAAGTTTTTCAAACAGTTACCAAGGGAGACGGCTTCTATCCAGATGGTTCTTTTATTCAACACAATAATATCCCTTATACTGGTTCTTACGGTAATGTTCTTGTGAAAGGTGTCGGACAAATTCTCGCCACCACCAAAGGTTCACTTTTTGAAATGGACAGTCAAACTGTTTCAAACTTTGTCTCTACCGTCGAACAATCTTTTTTACCCCTCATTTATCAAGGAACAATGCTTCCAGGTGTCAATGGACGTTCAATCTCACGCGCTCCGAAAGATACGCAGGTCGGCTATGGTTCAACCACGATGTATAATTTGCTTATCGTTGCTAACTTAGCATCCGAAGAAAGTCAAAAGAAGCTGCAAGAAGCAGTGAAATACTGGGTGCAAGCAAATCCTGATTATTATCTCAATAACACGAGGGACTATAATGACTTACAGCTGACACTTTCTTTAATGGCAAATACTTCAATCACTGGAGATATGCTTCCCTTTACGGGAACAAAAGTCTTCGCCTCAATGGATCGTTTTGTTCAAAGTAATCCAAATTACATGACAAGCCTGAGCCTATACTCCAACCGCACCTCTTCTTTTGAAGCAGGAAATGGTGAAAATAAACGTGGTTGGCATACAGCTGATGGTATGTTTTATCTCTATAATAACGACGGTGTCCAATTCGGTAACAATTACTGGCCAACTGTTGATCCTTATCGTTTGCCTGGGACAACCGTAGATACTGTAGCCCTTCAAGATGAAAACTCATCCTTTACTACCGTAACTTCTCCCGAAACATGGGTCGGTGGAGCAGCTGCAGAAAATCAAGCAGTGATGGGTATGGCGCTTAATAAGCAAGGCACCAAAAACAATGGTACCATCCTTCCCATGAATCTTCGTGCTAAAAAATCGTGGTTTGTTCTCAAAGATCAGACGATTGCCTTAGGTGCTGAAATTAGTGGTGACACAACCGCATCAATCGAAACGGTTGTTGACAATCGCTTGCTTAATTCGTCTTACCAATATCAAATAATTTCAAATAAGGGGAATATCACTGCTGCCTCAGAAGAAAGTAAAAAAGAGTGGCTCCTCTTGCAGTCTGATCATCAAAATGCTTCAATTGGCTATTACTTCCCAACTTCTTCAGATGTTACTATACAAAGTGAAAAAAGAACAGGGACTTACGCCGATATCAACAGCGCCTTTCCTAGTAACAAGATTTATAACGGTGAATACCGTAAATTCCTGATAAACCACGGCCAACATCCTCAAAACGCTAACTATACTTATGTTATTCTTCCAGAAGCAACGCAAGAAAAACTTAAAAATTATACCCAAGATAACACTCTTAAAATTCTTGCAAACACTGAAAGTATCCAAGCTGTACAAATGGAAACTGCTGGCTATTTAGGAATTAATTTCTGGGATACCACTGGAGGAAGCATAGCAGGCATCACTACAGATAAGCCTATCTCCGTGCTAAAGCAAACTCAGCAAACCCAAACCACATATACAATCGCAAATCCCACTCAAACCAATAAGATGGCTCATATCCAATTGCCAAAAAATTTCAAGTACATCCTATCGATGAGTGACGGCGTAAGTTTTGATGAAGTCACGAATACTCTAAGGATTGACTTTTCAGGAAGTGCGGGGAGTTCAAAACAAATTGTTGTGGAGTGATTTTCTTTAATAGGTATATATTCCATATTGCTTATTAGGCTTTTTTCAAGTCAAAACCATCTATACAACGGATGGTTTTTTTAGTTTTACTTTCGGAACAAATGGACGATAAATATAAAAAAATCATAGACATGTGTGACCATACTTTTTTATTTATTTTTATCTGCATTAATAAAATCCAGAGTTTTCTGGTTACATTCTTTAGATTCTTGAAGAGAATTTCTCTTTAGTTCCAAATAAAACTTGACCACCTTATTTATTTTTCGGCATTTTCTGAAACTCTGGAATCTTTTTCACAAATTCTAATGTGCCTTTAAAATTGGTTTTTAGCTCGTCTTTGTGTACTTCTTAAAGAGGAAGCCTAAGGAACCAATCATTTTTCATTCGGATCAAGAAAGCCAATTTAAATCAGCTTCCTTTAGAAAAATATTAGATGAGCATCAGTTGCTTGCTTCTTACTCCAAACCTGGATATCCTTATGATAATGCCGTCACTGAGGCCTTTTTAAAGTACTCAAACAACGGGAAATAAACCGAAGAACTTATCACTCCATTCAAGAAGTTCAACTCTTTTGCTTTGAATACATCGAACAGTTTTATAACAACTATAATCCTCATTCGGCAAACAATGGATTAACTCCAAATCAGAAGGAAGAGAATTTTTTTAAGAAAATATAGCTCATTTTATGTCTAAATATTTGATATTAGTCCAAATTTGTACAGCCACCTTTCCAAAGACAAAAAGAAAGAAACAGCTGAAAGATTTGCTAATATACTTAAAGCACTGTAATTTATCAATTTTTCAGTAAAACGTAACTAAAAGCATAACTAATAA